>Ga0134121_10000569_pt1 | contig 41249 bp, 36 predicted proteins | sample KB301_FD_96463 | JGI IMG/M metagenome (GOLD analysis project Ga0134121, IMG submission 96463) | Terrestrial soil microbial communities without Nitrogen fertilizer from Kellogg Biological Station, Michigan, USA - KB3-0-1 | ecosystem: Environmental > Terrestrial > Soil > Unclassified ...
CTCGGCCACCTACTTCGACTTCGGCGCCTTCGAGGAGGTGCAGTTCACGGTGTCGAGCGCCGACGTGACGGTGCAGACCTCCGGCGTCACCATCAACCAGGTGACCAAGCGCGGCACCAACGAATGGCGGGGCTCGGGCCGCTTCCTGCGCACCGACGGCGCCTGGCAGGCCAAGCCCCAGGACACCAATGGCAACCGTATCGACAAGGTGGACGAGTACGGCGCCGACGTCGGCGGCCCGCTGTGGAAGGACCACCTGTGGATCTGGGGCTCGTATGGCAGGAGCAAGATTGGGAACCTCGTGCCGAGCACCGAGAACACCTCCCAGCTCGACGCGACCAAGTTGGAAGACACCAACGTCAAGATGAACTTCCAGATGGGGGCGCAGGATTCGGGCGTCCTCCATTACTGGACCAACGACAAGCTCAAGTTCGGGCGCAATGCGGGTCCCGACCACGCGCCGGAGTCGACCCTCGACCAGACGACGCCGTCGGACATCTACAAGGTCGAGGACACGATCATTCCCAATGCCAACCTGGTCTTCACGGGGCTGTGGTCGCGCGACAACGGCAAGTTCACCCTGACTCCGGAGGGCGGCCTGAACGCCGACATCTTCGTCGACGAAAACGGCGTGATCCGGGGATCGAACTTCGACTTCAAACAAGATGCCGTCATCGATCAGTACAAGGCCGACGGCAGCTACTTCTTCAACCTCGGCAGCACCAGCAACGAGCTGAAGTTCGGCGGCAGCTTCCGCCAGCAGGAGAACCGCTCCGGCACGGTCTGGCCCGGCGGCAAGAAGGTCGTCGCCGGCAATACCGTCGGCCTTGACGACGGCTTCGATCAAGTCATCTTCTACCGCAACCGCACGGTCGGCATCCAGGGCAACTATGGTGCGGGCTGGGCGCAGGACACCCTGACCCACGACCGCTGGACGATCAACGCCGGTGTGCGTTACGACCGGCAGTACCTGAAGAACCTGGCGGCCAGCGATCCGGGCAACCCGCTGGTGCCGCCGGCCTCTCCGGATGACCCGCCCCTGCTGCCGCCCCTCAACTTCAAGGGCAACGACGCCGGTGGCTTCGCCTGGAACACCTTCGAGCCCCGCGTCGGCGTCACCTATGCCCTGGGGAAGGACCGCAACACGCTGTTGCGCGGCACCTACTCGCGCTACGCCGAGCAACTCGGCCAGCTGCCGCTGTCCACCCGCGTCAATCCCATTGGCTACGGTTATGCCTATTTCTATTTCGCGGACGCCAACCACAACCACCGTCTCGATCCCAGCGAGCTGAGCACCCTGCAGTTTCAGTACACCTACAACATCGATCCCACCAACCCCGCTGGGCCGCCGCCCAGCATCAACTCCCGCAACCTCGGACCGACGCTGACCGACGAGGTCACCTTCGGCATCGACCAGGGCTTCGGCCCCAACTTCGCCGTCGGGATCAACTTCATCTACCGCCACATCCACGACGTGCCCGAGGTGCGGGCGCTGGTGGTCGACGAGGCCACCGGCCAGACCCGCGTGGTGACCCGCAACGACTACGTACACCTCGATCTTCCCGCAGATGACGAGCACCACGACGATTACTTCGAAACCGGCACGCTGCCCAACGGCCGCAGCGTCACCGTTCCCATCTACCTGCTAAAAGACGGGCTCGATTTCACCGGCGGCACTCTCTATCTCAACGGTGACCGCACCCAGGACTACAAGGGCGTCACCGTCAGCTTCACGCGCCGGTTGGTCAATCATTGGAGCGCCCAGGGCCACTTCAACTACAACGATTGGACCTGGCACATCGGCGACCAGTACAAGCAGTTCCACGATCCCACCAACCTGGTCTCCGACGGTCTCGGCTTCCCCGACGGCAACGACCTCTACTTCGAGCAGTCGGGAGGCAGCGGCAACAAGGGCGACGTGTTGCTCGGCAGCAAGTGGTCCTTCGGCCTCTACGGCCTCTACCAGATCGCGCCGGAGCAACCGTGGGGATTCAACCTCGCGGGCAGCGTCAACGGCCGGCAGGGCTACATTTCGCCTCCCTACGTCAGGGACTCGGGCGGCACCGGCAGCCGGCGGGTGCAGCTCGCGCCCATCGAGGAGTTCCGCAACGACAACATCGTCACTTTCGACGCCCGCCTCGAGAAGTCGTTCCACATCGGCGACACCGAGCTCCTGTTGGGCATCGACGGCTTCAACCTTCTCAACAAGTCCTACGTCCTCCAGCGTGACCGCAACGTCAATGATGGCGACCTTGCCAACTCGGTCGAGGAGCGGCTGAGCCCCCGCGTGGTCCGGATCGGGGCTACCTTGCGGTTCCGGTAGGGAGCAGTATCTGCCGAGGGGCGGGGAATTCCTCCCGCCCCTCCGGCGGTTCCGGGAAGTGGATAGAATGATGAGAATCAAGGAGGTGCGAACGTGCCCTATAGCGAGCTACTAGTCCGGCCGATGCGCGAAGAGCTTTCGAGTATCGGTGTGCGTGAGCTGCGGACGCCCGGCGAGGTGGATACTTTCCTCAACGACAAGTCCGGCACGGCGATGCTGGTGGTCAACTCCGTCTGCGGCTGCGCCGCCGGCATGGCCCGTCCAGGTGTGCGTCTGGCCCTCGAGGGCGACAAGCGGCCCGACCGCGTCGCCTCGGTCTTCGCGGGCCAGGACCTGGAGGCGACGGCCCGCGCCCGTGCCTTCATCGCCGACATTCCGCCCAGCAGCCCGTCCATCGCCTTCTTCAAGGACGGCGAGCTGGTCTACTTCATGCCCCGCCACCGCATCGAAGGGCGCGACGCCCGGCAGGTTGCGTCCGACCTCACCCAGGTCTTCGCCGAGTTCTGCGCCGTGCCTGCGGCCACCTGAGCGGAACGTCCTCGATGGGAACGTTCCACCAGAACAAGGGCGAGCTGCACGGCATCACCGTCATCGTCGACACCACCGGCCCCGAGATCTTCGTCGGCCGGTGCGACGACATGGACGACCGCGGCATCTTTTTGCACGACGTCGACCTCCACCGCGACGGCGAAGGCGGCCGGTCCAAAGACGACTATGTCAAGCGCGCCTCTCGCTTCGGCGTCTTCAAGAAATACGACCACCTGATGATTCCCCGCGAGCGCATCGCCTCGGTGCGCCGGCTGGGCGAGATCGCCTAGGCAACCTCTTGGAACCCTGGAGCGGCGACCCTGACGGCCGCCGGCTTGGCGGACCGCTCGCGCAGGCTGAGGGCGAGAAGCCACAAGCCCCGGGTGGCGGCGATCACCGTCACGCTGTAGAACATCGTGTACTGCACGTGGAGCAGCAGCAGCACCGAGTAGGCGAAGGCGATTCCGGAGCCGAAGAGGATCTGGCTTCTGGCCCGCGACGGCGAGGTCTGCGGATCGGTGATCATGTAGAAGGTGAACAGCACCATGGCGATGCCGGTCAGCGGCACGAGCTCGGCGAGGATCGGGGTGTGGCGCACCAGGGCCCGGCCGATGCCGAGCGCGATGAAGGTGCTGAGCCACGCCGCAATCGCGGGGAGCCGGCCGGTGAAGAACAGGTTCAACCGGAACCCGAGCCCAACGATGATCAGCGGCACGAGCCAATCCCACACTCCATGAAGGTTGATGGTGAAGCCCCAGGGCAGGACACCGGTCCACTGGTAGGCGACGAGCACCACCGCGATGGCGAAGTTCGACGGGTTCATGAAGTGCCGCAGACGGCCGTTCTGGCGAACCCGGAGCACGTACTTGGAGCCGATGGCGAGCGCCACGGCAAGCGCCATGATCCAGAGGCGCTGGTTGACGTAGAGCAGAAACGACAAGGTGATCGACGTCATGTGTGCCGACAGCAGGAAGTCCACGAGCTTGCGGAAGCCGCCTCCCACGAAGCCCGGGACGCGGCCGTTGGCCCATGCGTCCACCCACTCGAAGAACAGCGCGCACGAGTAACCGGTCGCCAGCGCGACGAAGACCTGCGCCACGGACTGCTCGAAGCCGAACACCGTGTGGCCGAGAATCGTGAAGACCGTGGCGAGGGTGGCCGACATCCGCAGGCCGTTCCGGGGATCCCTGACTTTCTTGGGGGCGCTCATGGGGTTGCTCCTTGGGCAGCGAGCACAATCGTGTGATAGCCGGGTGTGAGCGTGAGAGCGTCGTGGTGAAGGGCACCATGGAAATCGCGCCAGGTGATCCGCACCGGAATCTCGGCCGGCGCGGCATGCCCCAAGCCGAATAAGACCTCAGGGCTGCGCTGTCCGGAATGCCCGTTGCCGCCATCCACCTGGCGGATCTGGCGCCGGCCGCCGGGGATCTCGGCTTCGACGAAGGCACCGATCGCGGGGGTGCCCTCGCGCCAGGACGGGTGTCCAGCGTGGACCCGTGGGCCGGCCGGCTCCGCGCCACCGTCGGTGCCGTTCACGGGTAGCAGGAGATGCAGGCCCAGGAAGGCGTTCCCGCTCCCCTGGTTCTTGATGTAGTCCGAGTCTTCCCAGAAGTTCGCATAGACCATCTCGGGGTAACCGTCGCCGTCCACGTCCGCCACCGCGATGCCGCGGGTGGCGGGAGTCAAGCCGGGGAAGAGCGTGGTCGAGAGCTCGGCGTAGCGCTTGTCGCTGCCGAGCACCCAGAAGGGGTTCGGGTACGAGCCGTCGACGTCCGAGCCGGCGAGGAACTTCGGCCAGACCGCCTGATATTTCACGAAAGCGTCGTTGCCGGCGCCGACCTGAGCGAGGTCCGGCCAGCGGTTCGCCGTGCCCTTGACCAGGCCCGTGGCCTGCACCAGCTCGAGCACGCCGTCGTTGTCGAAGTCCTGGAAGCGGGCATCCCAGGCCCAGGCGCTGTGCGCCACCCCGGCGTCGTCGCTGCGATCGACCCACGGCGCGACCCCCTCCTTCATGCGGCTCATCTGGCCGGTGCTGGTCCACAGGAAATGGCTCTCCTGGAGAGCGAAGGGGGAGGCGATGTTGCTGACGTACATGTCGAAGATGCCGTCGTCGTTGACGTCGCCGAAGTCGATGCTCATGCCCTTGAAGGAGTCCTGGCCGATGACCATCGACGTGGGGCGAAAGAAGCCTTTCTCTCCGTGCAGCTCCTGCAGCCTGACCTGGCCGGGCCGCGAATGGTTCCACAGCAGCTGGTCAGGCCCGAAGTCATTGGCGATGTAGAGGTCGGAGAGCCCGTCGCGATCGAGGTCGGCTGCGCCGACCGCGAGCGTCCACGCATAGGCGCTGTCCCCCGGGAAGACATCGCCGGCATCGCGATAGCGCACGGCCGGCGCGTCGCCTGATTCGCCGCCGGCGTAGAGGAAGATCCGGTTCTTGCCGCCATTCCGCGCCCGCGAGAAATCGGCGTTCATCTCGAAGGGACGGTCCGAGTTGGCATCGGTCAGCTCGGCGCCGTCGGGGTAGTAGTTGCCGATGACGATGTCCTGGTGGCCGTCGCCGTCGATGTCCGCGAAGGTCGCGGTGGCGGTCCACCAGCGCTGGGAGAGGCCGGGGACGAGCTCGACGACGGCGAACGACGCCATTGAGAGCGGCGCGCCGGGCCGGAGATCGGCCGGCGCCCGGCGCAGCAGCAGCAGCGGCGGGCGGCCATAGAAGGCGACAAAGATGTCGGCGAGGCCGTCCTCGTTCATATCCGCGATGCGGCAGACGGTCGGATGTTCTGTCACCCGGTCGAAAAGGTTGCCGAAATCGAGCACGAACGGGGCATAGCGGTCTCCGGTCCCCGGCACCGGGCTCACCGTTGCGCTCTTCGCGCGGACGTCGGTGAGGCACAGATCGTTGGGCAGCCCGTCGCCGTCGAGATCGCCGAGCGCGGCGGAGGCGCCGATCTGGTAGAAGTAGAACTGCATGTGCGCGGCGGTCTTGTTTACCGGGAAGACGACTCCTCCGGCGGGGATCGGCGCGGGTGGAAGCGTCTGCCAGGAGAACCGGAAACGGGCCGCGAGGCGTGCCACCTCGCCGGGTGGCGGGTCGGGGAGCCGGGCAAAAACTGCGAGGCTGCCGACGACGCCTATGACGGCGAGCAGAGCGGGCAGGTTGGGATATCTAGCCGCAGGTTTTTCCATAGGAAAATAAAGTCCTATATCAAGAGAATTTTCGTCGCCACCTCGCTCGATCTTTCCGGCTCAGTCTCATTGGATTGATCAAGCTCGATGCTCGATCAAAAGAAGAAAACGTATAACCAAAAAAAATTCTTAGGAAACGTGCCGAGCTGTCCATAACCTATTGTGCGAGACAATTCGCCGCTTCGACAACCATAGTATACGCTGGGCTTGTGCGCAATAGATCAAGGTGTTAAATTGCTGCGCGGGAGCGGATGATTGCTATGAATTGCTCCGAGGATTCCGAGATCACAGGCATTCTGGACGCCGTTGCGCGCGGTGAATCCGATTCGGCAGCGCGCCTGCTGCCTCTGGTTTACGACGAGCTGCTCCGCTTGGCGAGGGCCAGGATGGCAAGGCTCGGTCCGTGCCAAAGCCTGACTCCCACCGAGCTGGTTCACGAGGCTTATCTCCGGGTCGTAGGCGGTAAGCGCGAGTGCTTCGAGGGCCGCCGCCACTTTATCTTCGCGGTCAATCGGGCGATGGGCGACCACCTCGTCGAAAGGGCCCGCCGGACGGGGAGCCTCAAGCGCGGCGGGAACTACCTGCGATTGCCGGTCGAGGTCGCGGAGCTGACCACCACCTATCCTCAGGAAAACATTCTGGATCTGGTTTTTGCTCTCAAGAAGCTCGAGCGCGAGAGCCCCGGCCAGGCCCAGGTGGTCCGGCTGAGCTACTTCGGCGGCCTCACGCATCCCGAGATCGCCGTCGTTCTGGGGTTGTCGCGGGCGACCGTCGAGCGGCGCTGGAACGAGGCCCGCATCTGGCTGCGCCGTGAGCTCTCGCAGGTGCCCGCCAGCCGGCGGGGCAAAGCGCAAAATGTTTGAGGGGATTTGGCAACGATTCTCGGCTTATGTATTTACTGGAACTACATGCAAGGAGCCGTGAATGACTAAGCCCACCGGAGATGGAGACGCGCGTCCCATCCTGATCGATCTGGGCAAGATCAAAGGGAAGGTCGTGCGCGAGTTCAGGGAAGGGCGCGGCGAGCTGGTCTGCGAAATCCAGCACGTCCTGGCGGAGAGCCGCGAGAATCTCGGCCCGGAGGCCGCGGGCAAGGAGTTGGTGCCGATCGTCCTGGTGTACAGGAAAAAAGCGAAGCGGCGAAAGAACAAAGTGAGCCGGATGTTCCCGTTTTGAGCGAAAGGAGCCAGTGATGGCGGAAAGAGCGAGCTCGAAGTCGGCCACGGACAGCGCTCCGGAAACCGTGGTTGTCGCAGAAGTGGCGTCCGACCAGCAGCCGATCGTCTATGAGAGGAAGAAGAAGAAGGGGAAAAGAAAGAAGAAGTACTCGCGCGGCCTGAAGGAGCCGCAGCGGTTGGAGAAGGGCATCTCGCGGGCCGCGGAGCGCATCGCGGACGCGGTGGCGGACGGGTTCTCCGAATATCGCGACCGCCGCGACAAATCGGCGGGCAAGAAGCGCGACGGCGCCATCAAGGACGCAGCGCGCAACGTCGGCCGCGGGCTCGAAGAGGCGATCGGCACGGCGGCCAAGGTGCCGACCGACCTCACCAAGAGGGTGTCGTACCGGCGGCTGACCCGTATGGTGCCTCTGCCGTTATTTAGATAGGGCCAGCAAGCAGATAGGACCATCAAGCTGGACGGCGTCGAGGCTTTCCTTGGCGCTTGATAGAGCGACGCTTGCAAGGAGCGGAGCGCGTGCGCTCGCGCTCCAGAATCGGCCTCGGAAGAGGAATCCGTAAACCTATGCAAGAGCCTCTGCCAGAAATCGCCGACGACGGCAGCTCGCGCCCTGAGGAGAGGGAAGCTAGCCGGCCTGCCGGGCCGCCGCGGCAGCCGATGGCTGTTCTCCCTTTCCCGGCCCGCTCTACCCAGGCGCCAGGGGAGACGAGAAACGGAGCGGCCTGGGCGTCGGATTACGATTCCTCCGGGCCTGGATGGCTCCGTGTCGGCGTCCGGCTGGTCGAGCTGCTGGCTATTCTTTTTTATATCGGGGCTTTCAATCTCTTCGATTGGCTGTTCTACGGCAGGGGGCCCCGCAAGGACTCTGATCCCAGCCGCGAGCTGGTCTTGCTGGCCCGGCGAGCCGCCCGGCTGCGCCGCGTTCTTCAACGTCTGGGAGGCACGTTCGTCAAGGTTGGCCAGCAGATGTCCATCCGTACGGACGTCTTTCATCCGATCTACTGCCGGGAGCTCGAGCGCCTGCTCGACAACGCCGAACCGATTCCCATCGCTTACGTGCGGGAGGTGCTCGAGCGTCAGGCCGGCAAGCCGCTCGCGGCGATCTTCGCCGACTTCAACGACGAGCCCATCGGCAAGGCGTCCATCGCGTGCGTCTACAAGGCGCAGCTGCTGACCGGCGAGGTGGTGGCGGTCAAGATCCGGCGGCCCCACATCAAACGTCATTTCCAGACGGACCTGGCCGCCCTCGGCTGTGTCCTGCGAACGGCGGAATTCCTCACCTTCCTGCGGCCCCGGGTTTCGGTTACCTTTCGCGCCGAGCTCGAGTTGATGCTGCTGGAGGAGGTCGATTTCCACCTCGAGATGCGGTATCAGGAGCTCTTCCGGAGGTACCTCAAGAAACGGAAGAAGCTGAACACCACGGCGCCCAAAGTCTATTTCGATCTCTGCGGCCCCGACGTCCTGGTCAGCGAGTTCGTCACCGGCGTGTGGATGAAGGACCTCATGGAGGGAGTCGAATCCGGCGACCCGTGCTACCTCGAGGAGCTCCGCTCCCTGGACATCGATCCCAAGAAGGTGGCCAAACAACTGGTTCGCGCCAGCCACTACGGATTTTTCGAATGCCCTTTCTTCCACGGTGATCCTCATCCGGGCAACATCGTCATCCAGCCCGGCAACCGCATCGTCATGGTCGACTTCGGCGCCTGCGGAGTGTTCGCCGAGCGCGAGCGCATCCAGCTCGCGCAGATGCACTACTACCATGCCCAGGAGGACGTCGGCGGCATGGTGCAGTGCGTGATCCAACTGATGGAGCCGCTGCCCCCGATCGACATCGACGAGCTTCGCCGCCGCTTGGAGAACGAATGGTGGAAAGGATTCTATGGCATCAAGAGCCGGCATGCCGGATGGCAGGAGCGCACCTCGTTCAGGCTCTGGACGGCGCTCTTCCACGAGGTGAGGAGATTTCACATCCCGCTGCCGCTCAACGTGCTGCGGATGATTCGCGCGACGTTGCTCTACGACTCCGTCGCCGCCCGGATCTATCCCCGCATCGACGTCTTCAAAGAGTACCGAAAATATTTCGACGGCTACGCGCGGCTCGTGCAGAGGCAGATGCAGCGCTCCTTCATGCGCCAGCTGATCTGCGGCCCCGATCCCATCAACTACGTGCGCCTGAGAAGGTTCATCGACGTCGGCGACCTGTTGCTCAAGCGGGTCCAGATCTTTCTCCGCAAGCCGATGCCGGAGTTCGCGGCCCTGGTGAGCAAGGGCTTCGACGTCGTGATGATCGGAATCAAATGGGCCACCCTGACCAGCTCCCTCACCGTCATGGCAGTCGGAGTGGAGTTCGCTCTGGCGCTCTACAGTCGGGAACCCATCCGAGACTTCACCCAAGACTTCAGAAACTTTCAGTTGGTCCGTCATCCTGTGTTGTTCGTCCTCTGGCTGGTGCTGGTGCTGCTGGTCGCCATGAAATACCTCCATCAGATGTGGTTCCGTCTGTCCGATAAGGACGTCGACAGCGGGCCTGTCGGTACGAGACCATGATGCCGTTCTTCGCGCTGCCGTATCAGATCCTCTTTCACGACACCATGGCCTATGGTTCGCAGCATCACACCGTCAACGTCAAGCTGCAGAACATCGCCCGCGAAACCATTCTCTTTGCCAGCCGGGTCGACGGGCGCGAAGTCTGGCAGGAGCAGCTGAAGGACATCATCATGTTGACGCGTGAGGTGTACAGCCTGAACCTGGCGCCGGTGGACCTGGGCCAGAAAGTGGCGGTGATGCTGACCTATGAGGATCCGACGCACAGCACGGTGCGCCTGTGCTTTCGCATCGTGCGTTTCGACGGCCAGCCCGTTGCCTGCGGTTATCAAACGATGATCCTGATGGATCGCGAAACCCAGGCCCTGGTAGGGCCGCCTCCAATGCTGGCGCAATACCTCGACGCGGCGCGCGAGAACAGCCTCGTGGAACGGCTTGCGGAGCCCTGTTTCGCCGAACGGGCGCGGGGCGGGGGGCGGTGGCTCAAGGACATTTTTCCGCCCGAGATCCGCGCTCTCGGTGCCCACGTAGCCAATGCCGAGCGCGCCCAGGCGACGCCCAAGATCATCGACGAGACCCTGCGCGAATTCGACTTCTAACCCCAGGCAGCCGGCACCGTGAACGAAACCAAGCCAGATTCGGAGAGAGGTCGCGAGGTGGTTTTCCTGTTCCCCGGTCAGGGCTCCTATGACGCCGAAGCCCTGCACGAGCTATTCGCCGGGTATCCCGAGACGGTGCCCGATTTCATGCTGGCCGACGCCACCGCCCGGCGTTGTCTCGGCGAGCCCTTCCTGCCGCTGGTCACCGCGGAGACGCCGGAGCGGCGGCGGGAGCTCGCCGCCGCCTCGCCGGATTTGCAGCAACTGGGTATCTTCCTCACCGGCGTCGAGGTCGCAGGCCTATTGGAGCGGCACGGCGTCCGGCCGGACCTGCTCGTTGGCCACAGCTTCGGCGAGCTGGCCGCGCTCGGTGCGGCGGGGGTCTTCGATCTCGCGGCCGGGCTCGAGATCGTCTGCCGGCGGGTGCTGGCCCTGCGTTCGGTGCCGGCCCGGGGCGTCATGGCGGCGCTCGCCTGCGGCTGCGACCGCGCCGAGAGGCTGCTGCGGGAGCTCGGCGGGAAGGCGATCGAGATCGCGGTGCTGAACCATCCGCGGCAGACGGTGGTCTCCGGTCCGCGGCAGGATCTCGAGGGCTTGGCCGCCCTGGCCGCAGGGCAGGGCGTTACGCTCTCTTTCCTCAAGAGCGGCTATCCGTTCCATTCCTCGCATCTGGCCGCCGCGGTCGAGGGCTATGAGGCGAGCCTCCGGGGCTGCCGCTTCGCCCCGGCCCGGGTGCCGGTCTACCTGGCGATGGAAGGGCGGCGCTATTCCCAGGAGCTCGACCTGCCGGCGCTTCTGGCGTCGCAGCTCACCCGGCGCCTCGACTTCGCGGGCGCCGTCCGCAGCCTGCACGCCGCGGGTTACCGCCGCTTCGTCGAAGCAGGGTGCGGCGACCTGGTGAGCAAGCTGGTGCTGAAGAACCTTGACGGCGCGGCCGGAGAAATTTCGGCGCTGCCTGCCGTGCAAACCGGAGAGGCGGTCCGCCACGGCCTGGAGAGGATGGCCAGGCTCGCCGCACCTCCTCCCGCCGCCGCGCTGCACGCCGAGCTGGCGCAGCTGCTGCGCGAGGCGGCGGAGCGTCTCGACCGCGCCACGCAACTGCTTCGTCTGACTGAACCCCTGCCGCAAGAGCGTCCGGCGGAGCCTCCCGCCGCCAAGCTGCCGCCCGAGCCCTGGCTCCAGATGCCCATCGCGGTCGTCGCCATGGGATGCGTCCTGCCCGGCGCGGCTGACGCGGACGAGTTCTGGCGGCATCTGCTCACCGGCATCAGCGGCATCGTCGACCTGGCGGCGCTCGATCCCGACCTCGAGCGCGACTTCATGGCCGGCCGAGCCGGTGGCCCGATCGAAGTCGCTCCCGATAAGACCTACACCCTGCTGAACGGTGCCATCCGCCAGGTCGCCTACGATGCCCGGCGCCTGGCGGGCTTCTACGATGAAGCCACCTTCGCCGCCCTCACCCGCGGCCAGAAGCTCCTCGCCTGCGCGCTCGGCCAGGCGCTGGCGGCCTTACCGGGCGGCGTCTGCACGACCGTTGACCGGATGCAGTGCATCCTCGGCGCCACCGCCGACGGCTCCAGCGAGTATGACGAGGCCCTCTTCGCGGACAGTGTGCGGAGCGTGGTGGCACAGCTCGAGAAGCCGGAGGAGCGGCAGGCTGCCGCCGCCAGGCTGGCCAAGATCCGGGATTTCGGACGCGGCGACAGCGAGGCCCTGCGCCAGCACCAGCTCTACCGCCAGGTCGCCGGACGTCTGTTGGGCGACGGGATGCGGACCTACGTCGTCGACGCCGCCTGCTCTTCCTCCCTCTACGCCCTCGATCTCGGCCTCAAGGCATTGCGCGAGGGCGAGTCCGATCTGGTCGTCGCGGGCGGCGTCTTTGCGCCCGGGCCTGCTAACAACGCCCTTTTCGCCCAGTTCCGGGGTTTGACGCCCCAGGCCAGCCGGCCCTTCGACGCGGCGGCGGACGGCGTGGTCTTCGGCGACGGCGCGGCGACCGTGGTGCTCAAGCGCCTGCCCGACGCCTTGGCGGCGGGCGATCCCGTGCTCGGCGTGATCCGCGGCATGGGACTGTCGAGCGACGGCAAGAGCCCGGCGGTGAACGTCCCCCAAGCGGCGGGTCAAGGCCTGGCGATCCGCCGTGCCTACGCCGCGAGCGGCATCCCGCTCGACAGCATCCAGGTGATCGAGGCTCATGCGACGGCCACGCCGGTAGGCGACGCCGTCGAGGTCCGCGCGCTGGCCGACGTGTTCGCTGCGCGCTCCGCGTCCCTGCCGCGCGTCCAGCTCGGCAGCGTCAAGGCCCTGATCGGCCACACCGGCTGGGTGTCGGGCGTCGCCTCGCTGATCAAGATCCTGCAGGCGTTCGCCAATCGCACGATCCCCCCGCAGCACAACTTCACGGCTGCGGCGCCCGGAATCGACCTCGCGGCCACGCCGTTCGAGATCTCGTGCCAGCCGCAGCCCTGGCCCGCCAACGCGGCGCCCTGGCCGCGCCGGGCCGGCATCAACGGCTTCGGTTTCGGCGGCACCAATGCCCACCTGGTGGTCGAGGCTTTCGACGAGCCCTATCACCGCCGGCTCTGCCCCCTGGCCCTCGAGGCGGCGCGGCCTTCCGAGTTGGCCGTGGTGGGGGTCGCGAGCCTGTTCCCCGCCGCCGGTCAGTTGGCGGACGACGCTCCCTCGGACGCCAGGCTTTTCCGGCGCGCCGACCTGCGCCTGCCCGCCGGCAAGCGATTGCTCCCCGACGTAACCGAGCATATGGACGCCAGCCAGTACCTCGCCGCCCTGGCCGCGGGCCAAATTCTTTCCCAGCTGCCGAAGAGCTGGCAGGAATTGCGCGAATCGACCGGCGTGGTCGTCGGTCTCGAAGGCAAGACGGAGCGCGGCGTGCGCGCCAACGAGCGGATCTTTCTCGACCGGCTGCGCCGGCTCGCGGCAGCAACCGCGAATGGCGGCCAGACCACCGGGGACGACCCGGTGGCAGCCATTACAGCGCGGCTCGCGCAACGCAACCTGCCGTCCGGCCCCTACACGCTGTCGGGTCTCATGCCGAACGTGGCGGCGAGCCGGGTGTCGAGCCTGTTCGATCTCAAGGGCCCGAACCTGGTCATCGACATGGGCGAGGAGTCGCTATTCCAGGCCCTGTCGGCGGCGGCGGGATTGGTCGCTCACGGCGACTGCCGGATGGTGCTCGCCGGCGGCCTGAACGCGGCTGCCCGCGATCCCGAGAGCGAATCGGAAGGCATCCTGATGGTCGCTCTGGCCGACCCCGAAGCCGCCAAGGCCGCCGGGCTGCCGGTGCTTGCCACGCTCAAGATGGCGGCGCCGGCCGAGCCAACCAGCGGCTTGAGGACCCTGTCCGGCCGGCGGTGGCGCGGTGCCGAGGGTGCCGTCGAAATCCTGGCGGCGTTGCGTCAGGTGGCGGAGGGAGTCGCGGCGAAGGCCGGGCAACGCCTGGTTTTCACGCCCTCGGTTACCGCGGCGCCGTCCGGCACTCCCGCGGTCGACAAACCCGCCAAGACGGAGCCGCTGCCGGCGACCCACGCCTACGTTCAGGGCACTCCCATCGAAGCCTACAGTCCGATGCTGGTCCCGGCGCCGGCCACCGCTCCGGCGGCATCGCTGGCAGGACGCCGGCTGCTGGTGCTCACCGACCAGCCCGAGCTGTGGGCTGGCCTGGTGGCCAACGGAGCCATGACGGGCGCGGCGCATACCCTGGTCTGTCCGGCGGACGTTGCCGCGGCGGGCGCTGTCGCCCTCGACCTCAGCTCCGAAGAGCGGCTCGCGGCCACCGCCGCCGCTCTCGACCGGCTCGACTTCGACACCATCGTCGCCGTCAAGAACCTCGCGCCCGGCGATCCAAGGTCGCTCCTGCTCGGCCGGCTGGAGAACGAGACGCGCCTCCTCGATCTGCTGTTCGCCGTCTGCCGGCAAGCGTACGCCCGGCTCAGCCATGGCACGGCGGTCTACACCCTTTGTTTCAATGCTTTCTCGGAGGGCCTGCCCCACCCCTCCACCGGGTTGTTCGGCGGCTTCGTCAAATCGCTGGGGCGGGAGATACCGGCGGCCGTCGTCAAGAGCGTACACACCGATGCTGCTGACGCGCGGCAGGCCTGGCAGCAACTCATGGTGGAGATCGGGCAGCCGCCGGTCGCCGGTGAGGTGTGCTGGCGCGACGGCCGCCGCGAGGTCTTCGCCCTGGCGCCGCTCGCCGAGCTCGCCGCGGACTCTCAAGCCAGCCTCGGCGCCGATTCGGTGGTGCTCGCCACCGCCGGCGGCCGCGGGGTGACGGCGGTGCTGGCCGAGGAGCTGCTGTGCCGCTTCGGCTGCACTGTGATCGCGGTCGGCCGCACCGATCCCGAGGCCATCCCCGCCGACCTCGCGGCGCTGACCGAGGCCGAGCTGGCGGCCTCCGAGGCCCACTTCTACCGTGAGGAGCTGGCCCGCGATCCAAGCCGGAAGATGCCCGAGCTCAAACGGCGGTTTGCCGCCTATCAGGCGGTTCACGAGCTGCGGCAGGCGATCGGTGGCCTGGAACGGCTTCCCGGCCGTTTCGTCTACCACCGGCTCGACCTTCATGACGAGGCGGCGGTGGCGAACCTCGTCGCCGATGTCTACGCCCGCTTCGGGCGGCTCGACATGGTGGTCCACGGCGCCGGTATCCAGATCTCGAAAATGCTGCCCAAGAAGTCGCTGAACGACTTCCGCCGCATCGTCGGCACCAAGCTGGGCGGCCTGGGGGCGATCTACCGCGCCTGCCGCCGGCACGCCGAGGGCAGACCGGTCCACTTCCACCTGCTGAGCTCGGCGTTCAGCGTCCTCGGCAACGACGGCCAGCCCGACTATGGCGCCGCCAACGAGGCCATGAACCGGCTCGCCGCCGCCCTCGACGGGCAGGAGGCCGGCGCCCATTGGTCGTCGCTGGCATGGCTGGGCTGGGCGGGCATCGGCATGACCCGCGGCTCGGAGTTCGCCGCCCTGGCCGCCAGCCGGCGCCTGCGCGGCATCACCCACGAAGAGGGCCGCGAGATCTTTGGCCGCCTGATGGCCGGCCGGCCGAGCGCGCCGGTCACCGTGCTGCTCGCTCAAGGGGAGCGGGAGCTGTATCGCCCTGCCCTTGCCGCCTCGCCCTGGTCGCCGGAAGCGCCGCGGCCCTTGCAGGCATCGCGGTCATCGCAGTCATCCCAGCTGCCCCAGCCGTCGCCGCGACCCGCCGAGTCCGCCATCGTGCTGCCGCTCGAGATCGACCTCGACGCCGCGCCCTATCTGCGCGACCACCTGGTTCAGGGCGTGCCGACCCTGCCCGGCGCCTTCCTTCTCGGTATCGCCGCCGAGGCCGCCCAACGCCTGCGGCCACCGCTGCGGATCGTGGCCTTCGAGAACACCAGCTTCCGCCGCTTCGTGCGCGTCTACGAAGGCCGCTCGACCCAGATCAGGCTCGACACCCGGATCGTGGAAGAGGACGCCGCCGGCGCCCTGGTGCGCGTGCAGGTGCTGTCGGACTTCGTCCACAAGAGCGGCGCCGTGCTGCAAAAGGACGTCGTGCAGACGGAGATCTTCCTGCGCATGGTCGCGGACCTGCCGGCAGTCCCGGCTCGCGGCGAGGCCGGAGAGATCCGCGGCGGGCTCCAGCTTCCCGATCCCTATCTGCTGGAGGGCTCGCCGGTGCGCCTCAACGGCCGTTTCAAGAGCTTGCGCGGTCTGCAGGTGGAACGCGACAGGCGGCTGGCCCACTACCGGCTGGGAAGCTCGTCGTATCCCGAGTCGCCCCTGCTGCACATGCTGCCCAACGTCATCCTGGTGGACGCGTTCTGGCGCTTCGGCACGATCATGGCGACCGGCGAGCGCTCGCTGTCGGTGTACGTGCCGGAACGCTGCGACCGGATGGGCGTCTACTTCGACTACACCGACTTCACTCTCGACTGGCTGCACGAGCCGGTGGTGTTCACCGGCAGCAATCCGCGTCCGCAGGGCGATCAGCTCCTCGTCGGACCGATCGAGGCGCGCGACCACGAGGGCCGCGTGCGGCTGACCGTGGAAGGCGGCGTGTGCCGCAAGTTCGGGGAGCTTCACCATGCCTTCTGAGCCGCGCCCGGCCGACGCCGCAAGCCCCGGTTGCGCGCTGGCGCTGCTCGCCGCCGCCGCGGTGGGCGAGTCGACCCATGGCGATCGCCTGTCGAGCCGCGAGGCGGCCTGTCTCTCCGGCCTGGCGCATCCCAAGGTACGCCGGCACTGGCTGGCTGGCCGGCTGGCGGCCAAGAACCTGCTGCTGAGCGACGACGGCGGGAGCGGGCGAGTCGCTTTCGACAACCTCGACGGTGAGCGGTTGCAGGCGTTCCCCGCGGCGCGCTATCGCGAGATCGAGGTCCTGCCGGCGGCGGGCGGGCGGCCAAGGCTGGCCTGGCATGGCCGCGAGCTCGCGGTGCAAGTCTCGATTTCCCACGGCGGCGGCCTTTCCTGCGCCGCGCTACCGGCGGCGGGCGTTGCGACCGGCATCGACCTGGAAACCGTGGCGCCCCGGGTCGCCGCCTTCTATCGCGGCAACTTCACGCCCGCCGAAAGGCGTTGGGCCGCGGCCGGCGCCCGCTCCAGCGGCCTTTCGGCCGATTGGCTCTACACCTTTCTATGGACCCTCAAGGAGGCGGCGTTCAAGTCGGGCGCCACGGCGGTGCAGGGCGTGTGGGGGTTCGCGGAGATGGAGTACCGGTTGCCCGCGGAGCTGGTTCAAAGCCTCGCGGCCAACAGCCGCCCGGCCCTGGGGGAGAGCTTTGCCGCCTTCGAGACCCTGGTCCGCGTCGCCCGGCGCTGGACGCGGGCGCACATCGAGACGACGTCCACTCCCGGCGCCGTCCTCAGCGTTTTCACAGCCGTTGGAGCCAACCGATGAAGACTGGCCGAGAAGTCCCGGACCGTGACGAGATGACGAGCGGCGTGCAGCGCATCTTTGCGCAGGTCACCCGCTATCCCCTGGAGATTCTCGATCCCCAGGCTTCCCTGGAAGAAGACCTCGGGGTCGACTCCGTGAAGCTCGGCGAAGTGTTCGCCGTGCTGCGCGAGCAGTACGCGCTGCCGGCCGCGATCGGCATTCCGCCGGAGCAGCTGCGGACGATCGGCACCATCGCGGCCGCGCTGGCGGAGCACCTCGGAAACGGCAACGGTCACGGCGGCAACGGTCATGGCGGCAACGGCCATGGCGGCAACGGCGGCCCGGCTCCAGCCGCCGCGCCGAAGCGCAGCGACAAGCACGGCAACGGCTCGCTGGAGCCCGCGGCCTTCGAGGCTGGCGTGCGCGCGGTGTTCGCCGAGGTGACACGCTATCCGCCCGAGATCCTGGACCCTGGAGCCTCCCTCGAAGAGGACCTCGGAGTCGACTCGGTGAAGCTGGGCGAGGTGTTCGCCGTGCTGCGCGAAAAGTATGAGCTGCCGGCGACGATCGGCATCCCGCCGGAGGATTTGAAGTCGATCGGCAGCATCGCCGCGGCGCTGCGCCGCTACCTCTTGACCTCGGCGCCGGCCGTGGAGGAGCCGCTTCCCGCGCCGGAGCCGGCGGCCCCGCCGCCGGGCGTCGCCCCTCAATCCTTCGCCGCCCTCACGCCGCAGCTCAAGCCGTTCGCCGGCAAGATCGCCCTGATCACCGGCTCGGGCCGCGGCCTGGGCAGGGACATGGCGCTATATCTGGCCGAGCTCGGCGCCACCCTCGTCGTCAACTCCTTCCACTCGCGCCAGCAGGGCATCGCCACCGCCGAGGAGATTCAGGCGGCCGGCGGCGAGGCGGTCCACGTCTGGGGCTCGGTCGCCAACGTCGACCACGTCGAGACGCTCTTCGGCGAGATCGAGTCCCGCTTCGGCGGCCTCGACTTCTTCATCAGCAGCGCCTCCAACGGCATGCTGGCGCGGCTCGAGGACATCACGCCCGAGCACTGGGAGAAGGCCTTCCGCACCAATGTCGTGGGCCTCCATCAAAGCGCCCTCCGCGCCGCCCGGCTGATGCGCCGGCGGGGCGGCGGCAAGATCATCACCATGTCCTCGCCGGCGGCCCACGGCTACGTCGACTACTTCGGCTGCATGGGCGCGGTGAAGGCGGCGGTCGAGTCGCTCACCCGCAGTCTCGCCATCGAGCTGGCCCGCGACAACATCCAGGTCAACTGCGTGTCGCCTGGTCCGGTCTACGGCGAGCTGCTCGACAAGTGGCCGGAGAGCCGGCGCCTCGTCGCCCAGTGGGAATCCAATACCGCCTACGGCCGGCTGTGCGAAGCCCGCGACGTGTCGCATTTCGTGGCCTACCTTTTGAGTGAGCCCGTCAAGCTGTTCACCGGCAGCGTGCTGGTGATGGACGGCGGCATCTCCTCGCAGGGTTGGTAGAGCGCTGAGATTGAGATGACCCTCTCCGCACCCCTTCGCCGGCTGCTGGCCATACCGCCGAGCAAGGCCTCGTTTTCCGCGCTGGGCTTCACGCCCTGCGACGCCGCGGTGCGCGGCCGTCTGGAGAAGGTCCTGGAAACCTTTCTTCTGGGCTACAACCTGGCGCTGGCGATCGACGACCCGGAGCGGGTCGCGGCGGCGCTGGACGGCGAGCTCGACGCCCATCACGTGGGCTTCGCTTTCGAGGGCGCCGGCCTGTACTACGCCCTGCGCGACCTGCTGGCGCCGTGGCGGCCGAGCCGCCTGCGCGCCTTCCTCGAAGGACCCGGGCATGATCACGACTACATTGCCGCCGTCGGCGCCGGCCTCGCCCTCGCCCGGGTGCCGTGGGGGCGGTGGCTCTGGCCGTCATATTACCGGCGCCTGGACCCGCTGATCGCCTGGTGCCTGCCCGACGGCTACGGCTTTCACCAAGGGATCTTCCATCCCGGGCGCTACATCGCAGGCCGCGCCGAGCCGCCGCGCGTGCTGCCCGAGTTCGCGCGCCAGCTCTTCGACTCGGGGCTGGGGCGCAGCCTATGGTGGAGCCAGGGCGCGGAGCCGCGGCGCATCGCGCGGGCCATAAATAGCTTCGCCGAGACGCGGCGGCCGGAGATGTGGTGCGGTATCGGCGTTGCCGCGGCCTACGCCGGCGGCGCCGCCGACGCCGATGGCGCGCTGCGCGTGCTCGGCGACCTCGCGGGTCCTTTCCGCGCCGACTTCCATTCTGGCGTTCCCTTCGCCACCCGCATGCGGCAGAAGGGCCGCAATCCGTCCGCAGTGACCGACCGCGCCTGCGAGCTGCTGCTCGGCATCAGCGCCGACGAGGCCAGCGACTGGCTCGTGGCGACCGTCGAGCGCGTGCTGGCGGACGAGAGCGTGGCGCGCGAGGTCCGGTTCCGGGACAGCTATCTCCTCGTCCGCCGCCGGCTGGTCGAGGAGTTGGGCAACTCAGCTCAAGGAGAATTTCAATGCAGAGCCCCCAGGCCAATGGCAATGTCTACGACTGCATCATTCTAGGCAGCGGCATCGGCGGCACGATGCTCGGGGCGATCCTTGCCCGGCACGGGTTGAAGATCCTGCTGCTGGACTCGGTGGCCCATCCCCGCTTTGCGATCGGCGAGGCCACGACTCCGGACACCAACCTGCGGCTCAAGCTCCTGTCGGTCAAGTACGACCTGCCCGAGATCGATCATCTCAGCGCCTTCGAGCCGCTGCGCGACAACGTCAGCCCGGCCTGCGGCGTCAAGCGGGCCTTCAGCTTCCTGTATCACCGGGACGGCCAGGAGCAGCAGCCGCTGGAGTCGCAACAGTACCCGACCCTGGCGCCCCCGATGGGAGCGGACTGTCATTTCTTTCGCCAGGACACCGACGCCTACATGCTGACCGTGGCGCTCAAGTACGGCGCGCGCGTCCGCCAGCAAACGCGGGTGGCCGAGATCGACCTCGGCGAGGACGAGGTCAGCGTCACCACCCAGAAGGGGGAGACGTTCACCGCCGCTTACCTGGTGGACGCCACGGGCATGCGCTCGGTGCTGGCCGAGAAGCTCAAGCTGCGCGAAGATCCCGCGGGGAGCTTCCGCACCAACTCACGGGCCATCTACACGCACATGGTGGGGGTGAAGCCCTACGATCAGGTGGGAGCGCCGAAGAGCGTCCACGGCCTCAAGTACCCCCTGTCGCAGAGCACCCTCCATCACATTTTCGAAGGCGGCTGGTTCTGGGTCATCCCGTTCAACAACCATAAGGAGAGCACCAACCCGCTGTGCAGCGTCGGGCTGGTGCTCAACCGCGAGATCCATCCCGAGACGGGCATGGACGCGGAAGAGGAGTTCTGGAGCCACGTGCGCCGGTTCCCGCACATGGTCAAGCAGTTCGAGGGCGCGCAGGCCATTCGCGACTGGATCTCCACCGGCCGGCTGCAGTACGGCTCGAAGACGATCACCGGTCCGCGCTACTGCCTGCTGTCGCACGCCGGCTTCTTCATCGACCCGCTGTACTCTTCCGGCCTCGCCTTGACCACCGCCACCGTCGACCTGCTGGCCCGCAAGCTTTTGGTGGCTTTCCAGTCGAACGACTTCAGCGAAGAGAAGTTCAGCTCGCTCAACGCGTTCTTCCACGAAAACATCTCCTACTTCGACTCGGTGGTCGCCAGCTCTTTCGTCGCCTTCCGCGACGCCGAGCTCTGGGACGCCTGGTTCCGCGTCTGGGTCGTCGCCCTGCTCATCGGCACCGAGCTTTCCGCCAACGTCTATCTCAAGTACGTCGAGACCGGAGACCCGCGCGTCCTGGAGGAATCGGGGGGACCGCCTTACACGACCCTGCTGGGCGGCGCGTTTCCCGAGTGGCGGGAGGTCTACGACCAGGCTCTCGCGCACATGGACCGGGTGCGCTCCGGGGAGGTCGAGCCCAAGGCGGCGGCGGCGGCGATCCGGAGCCTGTTCAAGGACCTGGCGTACGTCCCCACCTACTTCCGCTGGCACGACCCGAGCGTGCGCACGACCCCGGCGTTCACCCTCTGGGGCATGACCCGGATGTATCTCTGGTACTACTTCCGGACGCCCCGCGCGCTGCGCAAACGCCTGTACGGCTGGAGCCCGTTCACCGCCTACGGCGTCGTCCTGAGATCCCTGCTGGCGAACCGGCGGCTGGCCCTGAGGAGGAAGCGGAGCTACGTCCGCGACGTGTTCAAGGCCTGGAACGACGACTGGACGGCGGACGCCGCCGATCGCCAGACCGCTCAGCGGACGGCCCCGGTCGCTGCTTTCGGGGACATCAAAGCGGAGGCGTCGTCCTGAGCCAGCTCGGGGCCACGATCGGACGATCGCGATGAAGCACCGCTCGAGTCGCCACAGCGCCCACTTCCCGGCTCGCCTGTGGGTGGTCCGTGTCGAGCGGGTCGTCCAGCGGGTAGTCCCTGTGGAGCCACATGCCGAGTGTCGCCCCCCCGAAGTGAGACCAGAACCGGTAATCCCCTGCGACCCGGTCGAGCCGGCTCGTCCCACTCAGCCCGACTCGCTGAGCATACTTCTGTGGACCTTCGCCCTCGTGATCGCCTGCACGGTCCTCGTCGTCGTGGCTCTGACGTACTGGGGAGCCAAGGTATGAAACTCGAAAGACTCATCACCACCCCCGGTCCCGGCGGCGGCCAACGGAGCCGTACTCTGCCGGGCGTGGATCGATCGAAAGGAGAAAGGCGAGAGCCATGAATACTCCATTCCTGCTGGCGGCGATCGTTGCGTTCTTCGCGGCGATCCTGAACGTCTATTCCTTCGAGGTCTGGATCTGGCCCAAGCTGCGCACGGAGTGTTTCCCCGCCACGCCCCTGGGCAAGCCCGCCGTTACCAAGGACCTTTTCCGCAAGACCTGGCACTTCTTGACCGTGTCCTGGGTCCTGACGACGGGATTGCTGCTCTTCTTCACCTTCGGCAGTATCGTTCCCTATGCCAACATGATCGTGTGGCTCCTGATGATCTATTGGATCGCCATCGTAATCACGATCTTTTTCGTCGCCGCTCTCTCCCTGCGGCCTGGTGAGTCCTACATCAAGACGATGTTCACGTCCCTCCAGTGGATGATCATCGTCGGCATGGTCGCCCTCATGTTCTGGGGAACGACGTTATGAGAAGTCTATTTTCCTGGATCAACTCAGTGGTCAACGCGCTGGCGACGAACTACACCTTGTGGTTCTTCGGCGGCCTGATCGCTCTCGGGGCCATCGCGGTCTTTGGTTACCACGCGCTCTTCCCGGCGATGCCGCAACCGGCGGTCTACGGCTCCATGCACGTGCCCGATCAGGGCTGGACGCTGGACGAGCGGGAGAAGTTCTACCAGACGAGTCAAGGCAACCCGGTCCTGCCCTTCACCTGGTTCATGTCCCTGGAACGCCAGCCCCAAGGATTTCCGCCCTACATGGGCGAGGTGGACCTCTTCAGCTCGCCCAAGGTGCAGGCCCGTTACGGCCTGCTTCCCGATACTTCGCGCTTCAACCCCTACCTGCTGCCGGTGGGCATCGTCAAGGACGTCCTCGGCCCCGACACCGTCTATCTTCTCGGTCAAGGGCACAGGGAGTGGATCGGCATGTCGTGCGCCGCCTGCCACACGGGGCAGATCCTCTACAACGGGCGGGCCGTACGCATCGACGGCGGCCAGGCGATGTGGAATTTCTCCCAGTGGAGCCAGGACATGGTTTCCAACCTGTTGCTCACTTCCACCCTCCCCAGCCGCTTCGACCGCTTCGCCAAGCGCGTCTTCAAGTACGAATCCAAGGCGGACACCGCGGCCAATCGCAGACTTCTGCGGAAATCCATGCGGACCTACCTCAGCAGCCCGTTGATCAAGGATGCGCTCGACGCCATCTTCAACCACACCTATCCCGTGCACGAGGGCAACGCCAGGACCGCCGCCCTGGGCCGCGGAGTGAACGGCGAGTTCGGCCTCCTCGACGTTCGCAACATCGAGCGCAATCATGGGCCGGTGAGCTTCCCCCCTTTGTGGTACACCCACGACTACGACTGGGTGCAGTCGGTGGCGGCGATCGAACAGCCGATGGGCCGCAACATCACTGAGGCCTGGGGCGTCAACGTGCAGGTCGAGCTCAACATCCCTTCGAAGCGCTTTATCTCCACGGCTCGGCTGGAAAACATGTATTGGATGGAGACGCTGCTCTCGAACATGAAGGCACCGCAATGGCCGGAAGCCATCCTCGGCAAGATTGACGAGCAGAAGGCTGAGCGCGGCCGATATCTGTACGAGGATGCGGTGTGGGATCAGGCGCTGACGCCGGAGGAGGAGCAACTCAACGCGTACCCCGCGGGGTTTATCTCGCCGCCCAACCCCAATCGCCCGACGAAAGGTTATTGCGCCCGCTGCCACGCCCCGGTGCTCCAAACCGCCTATGACGATCCCACCTTCCCGAACAAGTACATCCAACTCCCGCTGTACAAGCAGGAAGTCCTCGACACCGATCCCTACGACGCGAAGGAATTCAACGCCCGTAACCCCTTCACCGGCGTCCTCGCCGAGAGCACTTTCAACGGCCAGACGCAGGTGGGTATAGGCGAGGCCCTGACCCAGACGATCGACGGCATCCAGGCTCGCTGGTACAACGACCGCAACGTCTCACCGCGCTGCCGGGCGATCATGAACGGCTTCCGCGCCAACCACTTCCGCGCCCCTTTGGGCTATCCGGCGCGCCCCCTGGCCGGCTATTGGGCGACCGGACCCTTCCTCCACAACGGCTCCGTGCGCACGCTCTATCAGCTTCTGAGCCCGGTGAAGGAGCGCGAGCGGGAGTTCTACACGGGGAGCTTCGAGTTCGATCCCCGGGAGGTCGGCTACCAAAACAGGAGGATCGACGGCGCATTCCTATACAAAACAGGAAGCGCGGGGAATCTCAACACCGGTCACGAGTTCAGGAATGCGGCGAAGGGTACGAAAGGCGTCATCGGGCCCTATCTCTGCCCCGCGGACCGGCTGGCGATCGTCGAGTACATGAAGAAAATGAACGACGTGGAGGACAGCAAGATCAGAGAGGCCGCGGGGCCCGCACGGAAGACACTGCTCGCTGCCATAAACCCCTGGTTTGTGGGCAGCTCCGGCCTCGCGGGTTACGAGAAACCATCCATGGCGCAGCTCTGCGGGGTCATCGTGACAGTCGTGGACCAGCTCTCCAGCGGTGAAAACAAGACCCAGAGCTATGTTGCCGGCCCGTCAAACCCGTCGGCCCCGCCGTCGACCTTCGCAGCGGAGAAACCGAAGCCATGAGCCAGGACGCCGCGGCGCCCGAGATCCGCACGCGGATCGACGTGCCGTTCACCATCGTCAACCTGGTGACCACGGTGGCGCCGCTGGTGCTGGTCTTCTTCTACCATTCCCGCTCTGCGATCGTCGCTTTCTTTGTTTGCTACACCGTCTTCGGCCTCGGCCTGACCGTCGGTTACCACCGGCTTTTCTCCCATGCCGCCTTCCGGGTGCCGAAATGGCTGGAGCACACCATCGCGATCTGCGGCTACCTGGCGATCCAGCGCGGCCCGCTGTTTTGGGTTGCCATGCACCGTCTGCACCATAGGTACGTCGACATTCCGGGCAAGGACCCGCACACGCCCAAGGAAGGTCTCTGGCACGTCCACTTCGGCTGGACCCACGAGCGGCGCAGCGACGTCTGGGACCAGACGGTCTATCGCGAGTGGGTGCCCGACCTCGTCGACGACAAGCTCTACCGCTTCATGGATCACGAGGCGACCGATTACGCGGCCTACGTGCTGCTCAACGCCGCCGCCTTCCTCGCCGGCGGCGCCTTCGGTCTGCCGGGTGGGTTCGACACCCACAACGCGATCTGCTTCCTGGTCTGGGTCGGCATGCTCAACCGGGTGGCGTTGCTGCATGCCTTCGGTTTCATCAATTCCGTCTGCCACCTGGTGGGCAGCCGGCCGTTCAGGACCCGGAAGGGCGATCAGTCCACCAACAATCTGCTGGTGTCACTGCTGATCTTCGGCGAGGGCTGGCACAACAATCACCACGCCTTTCCCGGCTCGGCGCACCAGGGCATGCGCTGGTATCAGATCGATCCCTCCTGGTACGCCATCTACCTGCTCGAGAAGCTGGGGCTCGCCCGCGACGTGCGGCGGGTACCGGCGCGTTTGCAGGAGAGAAAACTGAAAAAGCTGCGCCCGGCGCCCGCGCCTCGAGACGCGCGCGCCGCCGCCGCGGGCTCGTCCGAGTTGTGACGAGAGCGGAGAGTTTCGTATGAGGGAATTTGGCTCCGGTTTTCGGCTTTACTCTTGAACCTTCGCAGGTAAAGCCTAGGTGCGCTTAATTACTATGGCGGCGAACCGGCGCAGGACTGCGGCTCGCTGCCGGGAGGAATTGCAGTGAGCGATTCCGCGTTTCGGAAACTCACGGGTTTCATGTTCATCCTCACGCCGCTGTGGCTGTTCGCCAACTCGCGGATCCTCGGTATCGTCTCAGGTTTTCCCGACATCCAGTTCCAGGGCGCCGACGTCCTGTTGCGCCGCGTGGCGGAGAGCGGAACCAAGGGCGTGCTGGCCTGGTACATCTACATCGTGCCCGGCGTCCTGTACATCGCCAGCGTGGTCCTGTTCGAAAAGGTCCTCGCGCTGGAGAAAAGGCGCCGCCCCTGGTTCCCCGTCGCCACGGCCTTGGGAGTCTGTGCCTGGGCCATCCAGTTCTTCGGCCTCGTGCGCTGGATCTTCGTCTACCCGTACCTCGCCAAGCTGTGGATCAACCCGCCCACCCCGACCACTCGGGAAACCGTCCAGATCGTCTTCGACACCTTCAACAGCTATGCGGGCTACGCCCTGGGCCAGACCATCGGTATCGGCCTGACGGCGGTCTGGATCCTGCTGGTCGGCATCGCCCTCCTCAACTCGTCCCTGTTCAAGCCCTGGCTCGGCTGGGTGGCCATCGTGACCGCCATCGGTGAGCTGATCGGCAATCTCGGCCCGCTCGGAGCCGTCATCCCCGGGATCGACATCCAGAAGTTCTTCAATATCTCGGGGCTCTTCTGGTACATCTCCTACCTCTGGATGGCCATCCTCGGCGTGATCATGATTCGCGCCAAAGTGGACGCTTGAGGAAGGTTGGGAGGATCGGGTGGACTGCGCCAAGAAAGAGTGGAAGAACTGGGAGGAGTCGCAAGAGTGTGTCGCGGAAGTGTGCATCGCGAACACCGTGGACGAGCTTCGCGAAGTCATCCACCGCGCCAAGGATTCAGGCCGGACCCTCCGCGTCTCGGGAGGGGGCAGGGGAAACGCTTATTCGGGGTCCTTCTCGGGCAGCCCGGTGGTGGTCAACACCGGCGACATCATCGTCATGACGCCGTACCTGAACAAGGCCTGGCCGCTGCGAGACGGCAGCAACCGGGTCACGGCCCAGGCCGGCATGACGCTCAAGGAGCTCGACGTCATCCTCCGGCAGGAGTGCCTCAACCTCGTCACCGAGACCGCTCCCAACTTCTTGACCGTCGCGGGCGCCGTGGCTTTGAGCTGCCACGGCTGCGGCCGGGACAGCGGCACCATGTCCGACTCGGTGGTGGGCATGACCCTCCTCGATCATGAGGGCGAGCTGCGCGTCATCACCGAGGACGAGCCCGAAATGCTGCGCGCGGCGCAGGTGAATCTGGGCTGCCTGGGAATCATCATCGATGTCACGTTCCAGTGTGTGCCGGAGTTCAAGCTGCGCGCCACCGACAGCGTCGACCTCACCGTCGACGAGGCGCTCGACCGGGTCGGCGAGCTCTTCCATACCCACGACTACCTCGAGTACTTCTGGTATCCGTTCTGCGAGCATGTGTGGGTGAAGACCTGGGACCGCGTCCCATACAGCACGCCGAACGTCGACGCGCCGGGCAAGTACGAGGACCTCAAGCAACGGTTTCTGGGCTTTACTTCCGATCTGATCCTGAGGTTCGCGACGGCGTTCCCTTACGCCACTCCGTTGTGCGACAAGATGTTGATGGCCGCCTCTCCCAATCAGACCATCGTGGCCCCCGCGTCCGAGGTCTTCCACTATCAGAATTACTTCCCGAAAGCCCTCTACGACCTTTCCTACGCCATCGACAACGGCGAGGACTTCTCCCGCTTTCGCAGCGCTTTCGAGATCGTGCGCCGCAAGGTCGAGGAGTTCTCGAAGCCCAAGGGCTCTCCCACCTCGGCATCGCCGTTCGCCTACGGTCCCGGAGCGATTTTCCCCCAAAACTTCATCGTGCACTGCCGGTTCATCAAGAACAGCGATGGTTACATGGCTCCGGCGGTGGACAATCAGCACACCACCATGTTCGAAGCCGTCACCTACATCGGCACGGACAACGAAGAGTTCTATCGCGACGTCGAGGACCACTGGCTGAAGCTGGGGGGCCGTCCTCACTGGGGCAAGACCTACCGCCCAAGCCTCGACTTCCGCGCGCTTTATGGCCGGAACTGGGACGCCTTCAATCGGATCCGGGAGCACATGGACCCGGACGGGCTGTTTCTCAACGATTTCATGCGGCACGTATTCCAGGTTCGCCAGCCGGCAGCCTGAGTGGAGCCAGGGCATGGAAACGTCAAACGGTTACCACGGATCCACGTTTCGCGAGGTGCGCGATCAGGTTTTCAGCGACCCTTACGACACGCTTCCGAGCCATACGATCACCCTCTCCAGCTTCTACGGCGGGCTGAGCAATCTCCTGCTTAAAGCCTGCCGCCGGGCGCTCACCGAGGAGCACGATCTCGTCCCTCATTTCCAGCGCCTCGTGCATCCGGTGGGAGTCGCGTTGACCGGCAGGTGGGAGATGACCCACGAGTCGCCCTATACGGGACTGTTTCGACCGGGGACCGAGGCCCTGATCCTCTCCCGTTGCTCCGTCCTACTCTACAAGACGCTGCAGGGGCAGTACCGGGGATTCGCTTTCGCCGGCAAGATCTTCCCCACGCTGGACGAGGACGAGCGCGTGAAGACGGTGGACTTCTTCACCATCGACGTCCTGGCGGGGACGCTGGCGAGGTTTTTCACCAGCGTCGAGCTCTCGAACGAGCCGCCCCTGGGCTTCAACATCGACGTGTTGAAGCTTTTCTGGGTGGTGACGGTGACCTTTGCAAGCTTCATCCGGGCGAACCTCAATCCGGTGATGAGGCCCGTGACCGCCGTGGCCGAGCACGGAGTGAGGGAGGGTGAGCTCGTCCGGACGCCGCGCTGGATGATGCTCAGGGGATGGCCGGGCTGCGGCACCGTCGACACGCCTGACTTTCGAAACGAGCTGCGGGTCGAGGGCTACAAGGACGGCCGCCTGGTTTTCGAGGTGTTCGCGGCCGACGACCTGTTGCCGAGCGGCGAGCGCAACTATAAGAAGCTCGGTTACATCACGCTGACCGAGAGCGTGACCTCAGACTCCTGTGACCATCGCTTGAAGTTCAAACATCCGGTGCTGCCGAACACGGGCATCCTGTGAGCCGTCCGGAAAAGGAAAAAAGGCCGCCATGATCTTCTACCACCTCTACCTCGTGTTCCGGGCCTTGCTGACGGTTCTGGGTATGATCCTGAGCCTCTTCTGGCGGCTCCGTTATCTGACGGTTCGCTGATCCATGGAATTTCGAGGCTAGAGCCCGCTTATTCCAGCCGATCATGCCAGCCGATCCGTCCACGTTTCAGGAGCCAGAGCCCCCGCCAGGTGAAGCGGAGCTCATCGACAAGCTGATCCTGGTCCTCGAAGCGCTCATCGAGAAGTCCTATCTCACCGGCACCACCTACCGCGACACCCACGCCAAGGGGCACGCCGCGGTACTTGCGACGTTCACCGTCGAGAGCGACCTGCCGCCGGAGCTCAAGGTCGGACTGTTCGCGCAGCCACACAGCTATCCGGCCTGGGTAAGGCTTTCCAACCTCAGCCCGGCGCCTCAGCCCGATGCCAAGAAAGACCTCCGCGCGCTGTCGATCAAGCTGATGGACGTCGATGGCGAAAGGCTGTGGCAGAGCGAGCCCGGCGCCAGGACCCTCGACCTCATCCTGATGAGCTCGCAGACCTTCCTGGCACCGAATCTCCAGGTGTTCTACGACCTGGAAGTGGCCCTCCTCAAGGGCGGCCTCAGCGTCCCGCTGTTCTTCCTCACGCATCCGGTGGTCTTCCTGACCATTGCGAGTAGCCAGAAGCAGACCGCCAACCTGTTGCAGATACCCTATTGGAGCCAGACCGCCTACGCCTTGGGTGACCGAGTCGTGCAATATCACCTGCAGCCCCATCAGCAAGCCACGAGCACGATACCGGTGAAGCCGGCCTCCAATTTTCTGCGCGAGCGCCTCAAAGAGGACCTGGCTCGGCAATCGGCGGCCTTCGACTTCATGGTGCAGCTCCAGACCGATCCGATCAGGATGCCGATCGAAAACCCCATGGTGGCCTGGAATTCGGATCTTTCTCCGTACCGCAAGGTGGCGACGCTCCGGCTGCCGGTGCAAGCTTTCGACTCGCCGGCGCAGGTGCAGTTTTGTGAGACCCTGTCCTTCAACCCCTGGCGCACCTTGCCGGAGCACCGGCCCCTGGGCGGCATCAACCGGGCTCGCCTGCGGGTCTATGCCGCGATCTCCCGCTTTCGCCATCACAAGAACGACGTCGTACCTCGCGAGCCGCAGCCAGAGGATCCGAGCTTTGAACCGAGCTGATCGCACGAGACGAGATTCAGGAGGCCTGGCATGGCGAAACCACGGGTCGTGATCCTCGGCGGCGGCTTCGGCGGGTTGGCGGCGGCCAGCCAGCTCGACAAAGACTACGACGTGACACTCGTCGACCGCGGCGCCGATTTCGAATATCTGCCCAATCTGCACGAGCTGGTTTCGCGATTCAAGAAGCCTGGAGCCTTGCGGCTGGATCGAGACCGGCTGATGGCGCACCGCGGCCATGCCTTCCGCCAGTCCGAGGTCGAAGCGATCGACCCCGAGCAACGGCAGGTGCGGACCGCCGACGGCGGCGTGCTTGGCTACGACGCGCTCATCGTGGCCATGGGCTCGGCGGTTACCTCCCGCGGCGTGCCCGGCGTGGCGGAGCATGCCCTGCCGCTGCGTTCGATCGCGCACGGCGTCGAGATCGGCGCCCGCTTGAGGGAGCTCGTGGACGACGGCGGCTCGCAGGCCGTGACCGTCGTCGGCGGCGGCTTCACCGGCGTCGAGTGTCTGGGCGAGATCCTGCGCCGCTATCGCCAGCACCGCTCGCTCGCCATCCGCCTGATCGAGCCCGGTCCGCGGCTGCTGGCGCGGCAGCCCCGGGTGGTGCACCGGGCGCTGCGGGAGGTGATCGAGGAGTGCGACGTGGAGATCCTCTTCGGCGAGAGGGTCGCCGGACTCGAGCCGGGCCGTATCCATCTCGCCTCGGGAAGCTGGCTGCGGTCCGATCTGACGCTCTGGACCGCGGGCGGCGGACCGTCGCCGCTGCTCGCCGCGGCCGGCCTGGCGGCGCCGGGGGAGTGGGCTCCGGCTCGCCGCAGCCTGCAAAGCGAACGCTATGACGACGTCTTCATCGCCGGCGACAGCGCCAACCTTCGCCGCCAAGTGGCCAAACAGTCGTATCAGGCCACGGCCATGGGCCGGCGGGCAGCCAAGAACGTCAAACGGCTGTTTGCAGGGCGCCTGCTCAAGAAGTACTCGCCACCCGACGAGCAGCTCCTGATCACCTTCGGCTATCTCACCGGCTTCTATCTCGACGACGACGTCGTCCTCGAAGGAGCGGCGCTCTGCCTGGCGCGGGAGCTGCTTTTTCAGATCGGCATGGCGGAGCTCGACCGCCCGCGCCGCGGCGGGGCGCGCCGGCGGCTCTGGAAGCGCCTACGGAACGCCGCTCACCTCAACGCCCTGCCGGGCCCGTTGCGCACCATGCTTCCCTTTCCATTCGCCAAAATGCCTCGCGACCGTTTTGATCTGCCGTCGCTGCCGCGAGTTCTCAAGTGGCGCGGCGCCGACTCGGGTCCTGAGGAGGCAGGAGCGGCCGCCGCGACCCTGGAGCGGGTGGGGCGGGTCGGATATGAGCAGGCGTCCGGCGTCCTGCGCCTTTTTGGACCGCGGCTTTTGCGGTAGATGCCGGCATGGCGGTGACTCAAATAGGATAGTCCAATAACTATGCTAGTCAATGGTTTTTTGTGCATTCTTGTCGGCGCAGCGGTCAGCGCGGCTCTCTGCCTTTTGGGTGCGATGATCACCTACTTCTGTCAAGGCGAGACACTAGCAGTGGAGTTCCTTCGCTATTACGTCATTCAATTTGACGGGATTCTGGTCGGAGCATCAAGCTATGGTCTGCTTTTTTTCGTGATGACCCGCGGCAAGGAGATGCTTGCGGAGCTCAATAAAATATTGATCGTCCCGGAATCGCATATTGCAGAGCTTTCCAAGCTCCGGGGAAGAAGTGTGTCTTTTCTTTGGGCGAATCTGATTAGCCTGCCGCTGACCGCCACTGGAGTGATCGTATTTTCAAAATGTGGCTTCCCGCTTCAGGGGTTCGCTCGATTATATCTGACAATCTGCGTCAATTCGATCTGGTACGCCGCCTCAACGGTCCTGGCCTTTCTCTTCTATTCCCTCCTCTTATTCAATCGCATCGACGTCTATTCCATGCCGAGAGAAGGCGAAAGAATTGGCGCCGAGAAACTATCGGCCTTTTCAAGTGAGCAGATTGATAATTTCTTCATAGTTTGCTCCTCGCTCGCTCTGGCTGCAATTTATATAGGCTTCCGGGGTGGCTTGACTGGATTCACGAACGTCGACGCCAACTACGCTCGCCTCCTGATCCTACCCGTCATCTTCTATCTTCCTGCGACATTATTCTATAGCCTCTATCCAAGGTATGTCTTGCGACAGGTCTTCGATCGGGATGTTATGGTGAGATTTGCAGGGCTCGAGCGGCAGATCGAGGTACTGCGCAAGCTCGGGCTCAAGGACAAGCTCGAGTTGCTTAAACTTCTTTACGAAGTGAGAGTCCAAGCCTTGCTCCAAGGCCAAGGCTCGTCCTTGCTTGGCGTCAAGGACGTGCCATCCTTTACCTTGGGCTTACTCATCGTGATTCAGTTCGTCACCAAGGGTGATTCAATCATCAAAGGCTTCTTCGGCAAGTAGTTTTGGAGAAGTTAGAGGTGAGCGTGCTTCGGTCTGGCCGTATCGACGCAGGTGACTCCATGGCTGGCAAAGCGCCGAGCGCTCCCCGCGCGACCTGATCCTCAGGACCTGAGCGCCGGAGCCTGCCAAGAGTGGGCCCGAACAGCCCCCTCACGATAAGATCACTCCTATGCGCTCCGCCGAGCAGGTCTTCGTGGGGATACCCGGACTCGAGCTGGATTCGACCTCCGCCTCAATGCTGGCCCGATTCCAGCCTGGGGGCGTGGTGCTGTTCAAGCGCAACATCAAGGACGAGGAGCAGTTGAACGAGCTAGTGACCGGGCTGCGACGGCTGCTACCCGAAGGGGTGCTGGCCATCGACGCCGAAGGGGGCCGGGTGGATCGGCTGAAGGACGTGGTGGGGCCGGCGCCGCCGGCGTCGCTCCTCGCCCGGCACGCCACCAGCTACTCTCACCAGACCGGCTATTGGATCGCCCAAGCCCTGCGGTTGTTCGACATCGACGTCGATTTCGCGCCGGTGGTGGACCTCGATCGCGGCGCCACCGACAACGCCCTCGACGGCCGCTATCTCGGCGCGACGGTGAACGACGTCGTGCCGCGTGCCCAGGCTTTCCTGCGCGGCCTGCACGGCGGCGGTGCGGCAGGCTGCCTCAAGCACTTTCCGGGCTTGGGCGGGGCCGGCGAGGACACCCACTTCAAAACCTCCGTAGTCTATCTCCCCGTCGAGCAGATGGAGACCGACCTCGAGCCCTTTGAGACCCTGGGCCGGCTGGCCGGAGCGATCATGGTGAGCCACGCCGTCTATCCGGCGTGGGACGCCCGCCGCCCGGCGACCCTCTCGCCCGAGATCCTCGGTGGACTGCTGCGCGGCCGTCTGGGCTTCGACGGCCTCAGCATCAGCGACGACATGGAAATGAAAGCGCTGGATGAATGGGGCGACCTGGCCGAGCGCTGCGAGATCGCCTTCGCCGCCGGCTGCGACGTGCTGCTCGTCTGTCACACCCTGGCGGCTCTCCCCGACATCGTGGCGCGGCTGGACCGGCCCGAGCTGCGAGAAAGACTGTTGGAAGCCAACCGCCGGCTCGAAGTGTTCCGCCAGCGCCTCGCCACTCTGCGCACCGCCCGCGACTACGTTGCTCTCATGCGCGAGAGCAGTCGCGGCGAGCGTCTCGACCGGGTGCGTCAGGCGTTGGAGCAGCTCCAGGCGAACGCGTAGCGAGGTGGCAGAAGTGAAATCTGCCGTGGCAGATGCTCCTTGTGCCGTGGCAGGAATGAGATCTGCCGTGGCAGGAATGAGATCTGCCGTGGCAGGAATGAGATCTGCCGTGGCAGACGGGCCTCGTGACGCGGCAGGAATGAAATCTGCCGTGGCAGACGCTCCTTGTGACGTGGCAGGAATGAGATCTGCCGTGGCAGACGGGCCTCGTGACGTGGCAGAAATGAAATCTGCTGTGGCAGATGCTCCTCGTGACGTGGCCGAAGTGAGATCTGCCATGGCAGACGCTCCTCGTGACGTGGCAGAAGTTAGATCTGGTGTGGCAGACGCGCCAAAGGGAGTGGCAGGAGTGAAGCCTGCCGTGGCAGCTGCGCCGCCGGACCTATGCGCGGAAAGTCCGGCTCGGCCCGGCATCTAGAATGGGGAGTCATCCATAGTGGGCGAGCTCCGCGTGAAGATCTTGTCCTACAACGTCTGGGGGCAGGGCGCCCGCTGGAGCCGTAGTTACCTCGACCGGATCGCCCGCACGATCGCCGGGGCGGGAGCGGACGTGGTGGGCTTGCAGGAGGTCCACCGCGGCACGAAGCAGTCGCGGCTCGAGGACCAGGCCGAGAAATTAAAGAGACTCACCGGCCTGTCGATGTGGTTCGGCAAGAGTCTTGCCTTGGGGGCGGGCGAGTTCGGTAACGCCGTACTCACCCGCGGCGAGCTGCTGTCCTCCGAGGTCCATCCTCTGCCCGGTCCGGGCGAGCCCCGCAGCCTTCTCCATTCACGCATCGCTCTCGCCGCAGGAGAGATCGACTTCTTCGTCACTCACCTCGCTGCATGGGGCCGCTGGGGGCGCGAGGCGCGGCGGTTGCAGATCCAGGGTCTCCTGGAGCGGTTTCGGCCGCAAACCCGTCCCTTCGTCCTGGTCGGCGATCTGAATGCCCCTCCAAAGGCTCCCGAGATGAGCACCTTGATGGCCGCCGAGCTGTTCCGGATGTGCGGCGACGACATCGCCATCACCCACCGGTACATGCGCCAGCGTATCGATTACATCTTCGCCGATCCGGGCTGGATCACCGACAGCTACAGGGTGATCCGTGGCGGCCCTTCCGACCATTGGCCCGTGCTCGTCGAGCTGCACCGCGAAACGGCGGACTGAGTGACGCTCGACCGGGGATATGATCGCCGGACCATGCCCTGGATCCGCACTATCCCGCCCGGCGAGGCCGAAGGTCCCCTGAAAGACATTTACGACGAGGCCGTCGCGCGCGCCGGCAAGGTTTTCAACGTGGTGAGCCTCCAAAGCCTGCGGCCCGACGTGCTGCAGGCTGGGCTCGACCTTTACAAGGCTCTGATGCTCTCCGACCGGAGCCCGCTCTCCCGCGCCCAGCGGGAGATGATTGCGGTCGCCGTCTCCAGAGCCAACGAATGCCACTACTGAATCGCGGCTCATGCCGACGACCTCCGTGCTGAGGTCGCAGATCAAGGAGCACGAGGTGAGGCGCTGGTTCTTGCCATGCGCGAGAGCTACGAGGAGGCGCCGCCTGCCGCGGAGCTGTCCGCCGCGGACCGGGCGATGCTCGACTTCGCCGTCAAGCTCACCCGCGAGCCCCGCAACATGACTCGCGAGGACGTCGAGATCCTCCGTGCCGCCGGCTTCAGCGACACCGGCATCCACGACATCGTCCAGATCACGGGTCTCTTCGCCTATTACAACCGGCTAGCAGACGGGCTGGGGATCGAGCCGGAAATCACGGCCTGATCACCACCTTGAGCGCCTCCCGGCGCCGCATGCTCCGCAGGGCGGCTTCGAGCTCCGCCAGGGGACGTTCGGCGGAGAGGAGGACGTGGGGGTGCACTTTTCCAGTCGCCAGCAAGTCCAGCGCCCGCTCGAAGGTCGCCGGGCGATGGTGGTAGGCGCTTTTCACCGTGATCTCCGAGTAGTGGAGGCGGTGGGTGTCCAGAGGCACCGTAGTACCCGGGGGACAGCCACCAAAAAGCTGCACCAGGCCGCCGGGACGCACGGAGGCAAGCGCGTCCTGCCAGGCGGCGGGGGAGCCGGTGGCCTCGATGGCGACGTCGAAGCCGTCGCCGGTGCGCGAGGTTTTGCAAAGGCGAGCGGCCTCGCCGCCATCGCGGTCGACCTGGATGACGACGTCGGCCCCAAGGGCGGCGCCCGCCTCCAGTCGCGCGGGGTTGGGGTCGGCGAGGACGATGTGATGCTCGCCTCTCGCCGGGAAGTCGGCCGGGGAGTTGGCAAGCACGTCCACGAAAAGGAGGCCGATGGGGCCGCCGCCGTAAACCACGATGCTCGAGGCGCGCTCCAACGACGAGATCTCGAGGCCGTGGAGCACACAGGCGAGCGGCTCGGCGAGGGCCGCGATTTCGAACGGGATTTCCGGCGGCAATCGGTAGGTGCTCCGCTCGGCGAAGCGCCGGGGGACGAGGAGGTACTCGGAGAAGGCGCCATTGAGATAGTGGAGGTCCGAGCAGAGGTTCTCCCGGCCCCGGGAGCACCACTCGCAGACGCCGCAGGGCGCGGAGTTGGCGACCACCACGCGGTCACCGGGACGCCAGACCGAGCCGCCTTCCCCCACGGCGGCCACGGTGCCGGCCATTTCGTGGCCGAAAGGCGTCGGCGCCTTGAGCATGCGGGGATGACCGCCGCGCTGGAAGACCTTGAGGTCGGTGCCACAGGTGGTGGCGGCGCCGACCCGCAGCAGGATCTCTCCTGGGCCTGGGGCAGGCACCGGCACGTCCCGCAGCTCCAGCCGTTCGGGACCCAACAGAAATGCCGTGGTCTGGCGGTCGGGGAGCGCGGGGAGCTTCAGGGCAGCTCCTCGTCAGGCACCAACAGCACTTTCACCGCCCGTCGTTCCCGGGCCATCTCGACCGCTGCCATGAAACTGGAGAGCGGAAGGCGGTGGGTGACGAGCGGCGACGGGTCCAACCGGCCGCTCACCAGGAGGCGGTAGATTTCTCGCTGCTCGGCCAGAGCGCTCGAATAGGTGGCGAGAAGACGGCGTTCGCTCTTGAAGAAGGCGTTGAGATCGAAGCCGGCGCGCTCGCCGCTGTCCGCGTGGGCGAAAAGGACCACCGCGCCGCCCGGACGGCTGAGAGCCAGGGCGGATTCCAGAGGACCGGCGCCGCCCACCGTGTCGAACACGGCGTCGGCTCCGCGCCCGCCAGAAGTCTCCGCGATCTTCTTTTGGGCCGAATCAGGCGTCACCGCGGCCTCCGCTCCCAGCTTTCGAGCGAGCTCCCGCCGATTCTCCAGAGGATCGGAGACCACGACTCGCAGTTTGGGATGGACTGCCTTCAGAACCAGCAGGTGGAGGAGCCCCATGCTGCCGCCGCCAAGAATTGCGACGCAGCCCGGCGAGGGGCCGGTCAGGGCGGTCTCGGGCAACTGGGCGTTGCGGATGCCGCGCAGCACGCAGGCCGCGGGCTCCAGGAAGACGGCGGTTTCATCTTTGAGGGAAGCTGGCAGGCCGAAGGCGGCAAGCCGCACGGCGCGCTCCCGAATCAGAATCCAGTCGCTGAAGCCGCCGGGAGCCAGCAGGTTCTCGCGGAACACCGGGCAGGATGGCTCGCTGCCGCGCCGGCAGAAGTCGCACTCGCCGCAGGCGACGTGATGCGGAACCGCCACCCGGTCTCCCAGGGCGAAGCCCGCCACTCCCTCGCCGAGAGCCGCGACCGAACCCACCACTTCGTGGCCCAGCACGGTGCCGGCGGCTGCACCGGCGTGCCGCAGCTTGAAGAGGTCGGTGCCGCAGAGACCCGCGACGCGCAGGCGCAGCAGCATCTCGCCCGGCCCGGGTGTCGGGCGGGGGCGGGTCTCGATCCGCACCGAGCCGTCGCCGCTGCAGGCGGCCACGGTCATGGCGGTCGTTTCCGAGGCGGTCGTCTCCGATGCTGCAATCGTCTCCATCGCGGGACATCGTATGGGCAAGGGAGATGCCCCGCAAGGAATTTCGCTTCAGAGCACGATACAATTGAGCGCCGATGACCAGACGCCAATCCGTCCGCCGCCCCCGTCGAGTCCAGGTGAGCTTCTGGAAGCGGGGTGAGCCCACTCCCTACGTTGGCTACACGACCAACATTTCCATGACGGGAATGTTCATCGCCACCAACAGTCCCATGGGCGGGGGGGCGCGCATCCGCGTCGAGGTGGTGGACCGGGATCGCGGCTTCATGGTGGAAGGAGTGGTGGCCCACGCGCGCAAGATCAGCGGCGAGATGGCGCGCATCAGCCTCTCCGGCATGGGGGTGCGCTTCCTGACTGTGGAGGAGCTGGTGCGGGAGCTGATTCCCTCGGCCGTCGGATCTGCGGAAGCGATCCCACGCCCGCCATCGCCACAGGACCCATTGAACGAGTTGGAGATGCCGGCACCCCCGGTTGTCGAGCCGCCCTCCGAACCTCAGGCTGCGCCCTTCCTTCGCCGGCGGACCGACGCCTCGCCGCCATCTCCGGAGCCGGTTCCGGCGCCAATACCACCGTCCGCTCCGCCCCGGCCGGTGGGGCCGCCGGTCTTGGGGGAGGGGGCTTTCAGCGTCCACTTCACCTCGGCGGAGGAGTTCCTCGAGGTCTATCGGCGCGACATTCTCCAGGGCGGGCTCTTTGTCTCGACGCTCCATCCGGCACGAATCAAGGAGTCGGTGGTGGTGGAGCTCTACCCACCGCTCCCCGACGCCGAGCCCATCACTTTGCGGGCTCGCGTCGTGCACCGCTTCGAGCCTCATTCCGCCGATGCCGGAGGGCACAACCTGCTGTCAGGCATGGGCTTGGAGCTGTTCGACCTGCCGGCCCTGGTGGAGCAGCTCCATCCGGTCGTGAGCCGGTTGCGGGAGTAGGGCGCTCCTCACAATCTCCTTCCCCTGTTTAGCGTTCCCGCCGCCCAAGACCCCTCATCACCCCGACCCTCTTCTCCCATCGCCCTCCCCCCGGACCGGGAGAAGAGGGAGAAAAGCAAGATTTCGCGTCCGACAGGAAGGCGTGGGGGAAAGCACGAGGCGGAAATGCTGCCGGGATCTTGTTGATCTCACCCGTCAAGCCCCCCTCTTCTCCCGGTCGGGGGGAGGGCGCAATCGGTATAAAGCCATACAGGAGAATGAGTTATGATGGCACTAGCAATCCGCGAGGTTACAGTTAGGTAACAACTTCGCGGGGATTATACCCCTCTAGGTGAACTACCTATGAAACTGTCGCGGGCCGAGGTCCTCTATCTCCTGGAACGACTCCTGAAGCGCCAGGGCATGGCCATGCGCAGCAACTTCCAGGCAGGCAGAGCCCACGACCGTCTCGCCAGCAGGAGGAACACAGAGAACTGTCGTCTCCCTCGCCTGGACATTAGTCCTCGGCTACTGGGTCATCGTGAAGGCCGGCAATCCTTTCGACCGCGAACGCGGAGCCGGTCAGGTCGTGGCGGGAGCCCGATAGGCAGATGAGCGCTAAATGATCCTGCGTCCTGCCCCTTTCGCTCGCGAAAAACCGGGCCGCCTCTGTCGGCCCTCCCTCGCTTAGGATTTCCAGTCCCGCCCGCAGAAGAATGGCTTTCAGCTCCTCAGCCGTCGCGCTCGTCAGGAGAAAGGTCATCATCGGCAACTCCTCTTATCGGTTGAATTCCAAGGTCAGGGCCTCGTGGAGGGGTCTCAGGTCCGCCGGGTAGAGATAGAGCTCGGGGAACGGTCCCCGGTAGATCACCTGGAGGACCACCCGGTCTCCCGGCTGAAGAGAGAAGAGGGCCGGCGGAATCGGGAGGTCCAGCCCACTGCCTGCCACCACCGAGAGGGTCCGGCTGAGGAAGAGGCGGACGACCTCACTCCAGTCCTTGCCGAGGGGCGCCTTCTCCTCTAGTGCATCGAGAAAGGCGGTGAAGGTTTCCAGGTACAACGTGCCCGGCCATCGCTCCATCGACACCATCTCGCCCGACTTCAGGCGCAGTGCCAACGCCACACACTCGGGTAGAGGAAGGATGCCTTCCTCCCTCACGGTCAAGTCGAACCGTTCGTTCGGACCTGGCGCACTCACAGCTGGCTCCTCTCCTCAGACGAAAGGCACCGGTTGGGGAGAAGCGCCCACAAGCCGGAAGGACGAAAGGTAGCTCGCGGCCATCAGGCTCCAGGTCTTCTCATCCGCCATCCCGTTCGCGGTTTCCTCCGCCAGAAACCCGAGGGCGGTGAGCGTCAGAGCGAATCCCGGCCGCCCGCCGAAGCGTTCCGTCAGCTCCGCGGTTCGGGCGGGCGTCTCCACTCCCCGGCCTTGCCGGATGAGGACCCTGGCAAGCTGAATCGTCGTCAGGGTGGCTTCCGGCAGAAAGCCCTTGGCGAGAAACTTCCGGCGGACCGAATCGAGTAGCGTTTCGGCGTCGGCCAGATCTCCCATGGCGTCCGCCACCTGGGCTTCGAGCCAGAGAAGAGCGCACATCGCCTCTTCCCTGGGCGTGTACGGGTAGAGACTCCAAGCGCTCTCGCGCAGGGCTCGGGCGTCGGCCTTGCGGTCCGTCAAGGCGAGGCACCGGGCCAGGGCGAGATGGACCTGGGCCGCGAGCCGAGGCTGGCTGCGGGAGTCCAGCCCCGACCGGGCTTTGCGCAGGGCGGACTCGGCCCGCGGCAGCTCCCCCTCCTCGTTGTAGAGCAGCCCCACCATACCCTCGCAGATCGCCTCCTCCCCGATGTCTCCCAGCTCACGGTAGCGGCGGCTGGCTTGGTGCAGTAGGGCCGTCGCTTCCTCCATCCGGCCCTGGTCCCATCGCAGCAGACCGTAAGCCCGGCAAAAGAAACCCCGGGCCGCGGGGTCGTCGGCGAGGTACGCGGCGCGGATCAGGAGGACTTCGGCTCGCGCGGTCTCCCCGATCAGCCGCCGGGCATGGCTGCCGAGACAGAGAGCCCGGCAGAGCGTCTCCACCGGGGCCGCATCCGGCGCCTCCTCGGAGAGGAGCCCGCCCAACTCCAAAGCCACTTCGGAGACCTCGAAACCGCGCCACGGGTTGAACGGCAAAGTCTGGTGGCAAAGCTCCAAGAGATACTCGAAGAAATCCTGGTTGTGGAAGCGCTGATCCAGCAGCCGGGCGCGCCAGGTGTCCGGCGGGCCTGCGAGCAGCTCGGCCTGGAGTTGATCGACGGTCCGCCGCCGTTTTCGGGCCAGGCTCTCCTGCTCCGGCAACCGGGCCTTCAGGTTCGCCCAGACCTGCGCGTAGAGCAAGGGATGGCTTCGCCTCACTTTCGGGCCTTTCTCGGCTTGTAGGCCGCCCATTTCCTCAGCTCTTGTAAGGCGGGTTCCAGTCGATCGGCACGGACGCACTCGATGACCGAGCGCAACGACGTGAAGACGTCCAGGTCCTCTTCGCCGAGCAACATAGCGGCCTCCAGAGGAGAGACCGGAAAGCTGTCGTGAAGAGCCAGGAGCTGTTGGCTCAGACTCTCGATCTCTCCAGCGATTTCCAGAACCCGCTCCTGCCCGGCGGCCTCAGCTTCAGTCAGTACGGCGGCGTCATCTTCGGACATGAGCCGGCTTCCCTCCCTGGCAGGTTGACTTGGGGAAAAAGGGGCCGGCGGGAAGCCGGCCATTGGAAAGAGGATGACCCTCCCCGACGCTCGCGGTCGACTCGTGAGGGACTATGGACCGCGAGGGATTGCCCTCGATCGAGGCACTCGCATGAGTCGCCGGGGAAGGAAAAAGGGTCGGGACGGC
>Ga0134121_10000570_pt1 | contig 41212 bp, 37 predicted proteins | sample KB301_FD_96463 | JGI IMG/M metagenome (GOLD analysis project Ga0134121, IMG submission 96463) | Terrestrial soil microbial communities without Nitrogen fertilizer from Kellogg Biological Station, Michigan, USA - KB3-0-1 | ecosystem: Environmental > Terrestrial > Soil > Unclassified ...
CAGGTGGACGACGACGACCTCCTTCGTGCGCGGTGTGAGCGCAGCCTTCACCGTCTCGGGTGTCACACACATCGTCTCCGGGTCGACGTCGCAGAAGACGGGCGTCGCGCCGGTCGGCGGGATCGCCTCGGCGCTTGCGTAGAACGTGAACGAGGGCACGACGACCTCATCGCCGGGGCCGACGCCCATCGCCCGCAGCGCGATCGTCAGCGCGTCGGTGCCGTTCGCGACTCCGATCGCGTGCCCGGTGCCGACGTAGGCCGCGAACTCTGCTTCGAAGGCGGCGACGTTCGGGCCCAGGATGTAGCGTCCGTCCTCGACGACCTCCTGCATGCGGGCGAGGATCTCGGCGCGCAGCGGCGCCAGCGGGGTGCGCGTATCGAACAGGGGGACGGGCACCGGCCAGAGCGTACGCGACAATGCGCCGCGATGACCGCGCAGTCCGAGCCGCCCCCGCGCCCGCTCACCGGCGGCGCCGTGATGTCGGCGGCCAGCCGCGTCACGGTCGCGGTCACCGGCGCCGCCGCCACCATCCTCATCGCGCGCCTGCTGGGCCCCGACGGCTCCGGCGGCTACGTGATTGCACAGACGCTCATCGCGTTGCTGACCGTCGCGACGACGCTGGGTGTCGAGCACGGGATCGCCTACTACGTCAGCTCGGGACGATGGGCCGCGCCAAGCGCATATCGCTCGGCGCGGCGCGTCGCGCTCGTCACCGGCGTCGCGGGGGCAGGCCTCGGCGTGCTCGCGCGGCTGCTGATACCGGCGGCGTTCGGTGGGCTTTCGGTCGCGACGACCGCGGTGGCGGCGGGCGCGCTGCCGTTCGTGCTGTCGTGGTTCTACTTCACCTACGTCGCGCTGGCGATCGACCGCTACGAGGCCTACGCGCTGCCGCCGGCGCTGCAGTCGGCGGCAGCGCTCGTGCTCGTCGCCGTGCTGGGCACGACCCTGGATCTGCCGGGCGCCGTGCTCGGCTTCTCGCTCGCGCACGTCGTGACGGCGCTCGCAGTCGGCGTCGCGGCGCGCCGCACCGTCAGCCGCGCCTCCAGCGCGACAGCCGGCCTGGCGGAGCAGCCCGGGCAGCTCCGGCGCGCGATCCGCTTCGGCGTCAAGGGCTATGCGGCGAACGCGTTGCAGTTCGCGAACTACCGCCTCGACGTCTTCGTGCTCGCCGGCGTCGCCTCGACCGCCGCCGTCGGGCAGTACTCGATCGCGGTCGCGACGACGAGCGTGATGTGGCTGCTGCCACGGTCCCTCGCCGACGTGCTGTTCCCGCGCATCGCCGCCCTCAGCGCCCGCGCCGACGGCGCGAGCGAGGAGGCGCGCGCGTTCGTGGAGACCAAGAGCCTGCGCCACACCATCGTGATCGTCGCAAGCTCGACCGTCGCCTTGGCGCTCGCGCTCGTGCTGCTGATCGTTCCCGTCTACGGGGCGGCGTTCCGGCCGGCGATCGACCTTGGGTTGATCCTGCTGCCGGGCGTCGCGCTGCTCGCGGTGAGCGGGACGCTGTCGGCGTCGTTCGTCGGGCGCGGCCACCCCGGCTACGCGCTCGCGATCACGCTCGTGACGACGCCGCTCACGCTCGTGCTGTACGTGCTGCTGATCCCGCCGCTGCACGCGACGGGCGCCGCGCTCGCGTCGACGATCTCGTACTCCGCGACGTTCGTGCTGTGCGCCGTGTTCTATCGCCGCGTGACGCATGCGCCCGTGCTGTCGCGACTCGTCCCGACACGCTCGGAGCTGGCCGACTACCGGGCGCTGGCGCCGGCGATCGCGGCATGGTGGCGGGGACTGCGTGCGCGGCGCAGCCCCGCCCGCAACGGTCTCTAAGCTGTCCCCCCGCATGGCGAATGGATCTCCGCCCCCCCTTCGCGGCGTCGTCGTCGGCCTCGGCGTGATGGGGTCCAATCACGCGCGCGTCCTCAGCACCCTCCCCGGTGTCGAGCTGGTCGCGGCCGCCGATCGCGACGCAACGCGGCGGGAAGCCGCGTCGCTTGCGTTCCCGCGCACACACATGCATGCGACGCTCGAGGAAGCGGTGCGCGACCACGAGCTGGACTTCGCGGCTGTCGCCGTGCCCGTCGACCATCTGCCGACGGTCGGGCGCGCGGCGCTCGCCGCCGGCCTGCACGTGCTCGTCGAGAAGCCGACGGCGCCATCGGAGGACGAGGCGCTCGCGCTCGCATCCGACGCGGACGCTCGCGGGCTCGTGCTCGGCGTCGGGCACATCGAGCGCTTCAACCCGGCCGTCGTCCTGCTCAAGCGCAAGCTCGAAGAGGGGAGGATCGGGCGCGTGCTGCAGATGCAGGCGCGCCGGTTGAGCCCGTTCCCGAATCGCGACTCGATGCTCGGCGTGGCGCTCGACCTGGCGACGCACGACATCGACGTGATGCGCTACCTCACCGGCAGCGAGGTCGCGCGCGTCTACGCCGAGACCGACCAGCGCGTTCACGAGCGCGCCGAGGACCTGCTGTGCGCGACGCTGCGCTTCGACGACGGCACGACGGGCCTGCTCGAGGTCAACTGGATCACGCCGGCGAAGGTCCGCCAGCTGTCGGTCACCGGCGAGCACGGCATGTTCACGGTCGACTACCTGACGCAGGAGCTGTGCTTCTACGAGCACCCCACGAACGCGACCGACTGGGACTCGCTCGCGCGGATGCGCGGTGGCGGAGAGGGCGACATGGTGCGCTTCGCGCTCGATCGCCGCGAGCCGCTGCGCCAGGAGTGGGAGGCGTTCCTCGGCGCCGTGCGCGACGGCACCGCCGCGCCGGTCTCCGCCCGCGACGGAGCGGCGGCACTCTCGACGGCACACGCGATCCGGCGAGCAGGGACCACGCACGAGGTGGTCGTGCCGGCATATCCGGGAGTGACCGTTGCCTGAGATCGCCGGATCGACGGTGCTCGTCACGGGCGGCGCGGGCTTCATCGGCAGCCACCTCGTGGACGGCCTGCTGGCCGCCGGCGCCGCGCGCGTGATCGTCGCCGACGACTTGTCGCTCGGACGCGAGGAGAACCTGCGGGAGGCGCTCGCGCATCCGCAGGCGAGCTTCGCGCGGGTCGACTGCGCAGACATCGACGCGCTCGCGGCGCTGCTTCCCGCCGAGCCGCTCGACTTCTGCTTCAACCTCGCGGTGATCCCGCTGCCGCACTCGCTCGCCCATCCGCGCGAGAACGTCGACCACAACGTCGCGATGACGACCGCCGTCTGCGAGCTGCAACGCACCGGACGGATCCGGCGAGTCGTCCAGTACTCCTCGTCCGAGGTCTACGGAACGGCGCAGCACACCCCGATGGACGAGGAGCACCCGCTGCGGCCGCACACGCCGTACGCCGCCGCGAAGGCCGCGACCGACCTGACGGCGCTCAGCTACGCGCACACGTTCGGGCTGGAGACCGTGCTCGTGCGGCCGTTCAACACGTATGGCGAGCGCCAGAACGACGGGGCCTACGCCGGGTTGCTGCCGATCGTCGTACGGCGCGTGCTCGCGGGTGAGCCGGTGCAGATCCACGGCGACGGCGAGCAGACGCGCGACCTCACCTACGTTTCGGACACCGTCGCGGGCACGCTCGCAGCCGCGACGTCTGCGGCCGCGCTCGACGGCACCTTCAACCTCGGCCACGGCAGCGAGTCGTCGGTCAACGAGATCGTCACCGCGCTGCTCGCCGCGCTCGGTCGACCCGATCACCCGGTCGAGCACGTCGACCCCCGGCCGGGCGACGTGCGCCGGCTGCTCGCGGACACGTCGCGTGCACACGCTGCGTTCGGCTACAGCCCGCGCGTGTCGCTCGCCGACGGCCTCGAGCGCACCGTGCGGTGGTACGTCAGCTCGGCTTCGGCGTCTGCGCGCTGAGCATCCGCTCGAGCCCTTCCCCGAGCCCGATTCGCGGCGTCAGCAGGCGCGCGCGCATGCGTGCGGTGTCCGCGACGAGGTCGCCGGACGCGGGATGCTCCACGAAACGCGGAGCGATCCCCACCAGCTCGCCGAGCCGCTCGCCGATCCGGCGCAGCGTCACGATCTCCGGCCCCGCGACGTTCGCGGCCTCGGCGTCGCCGCGGTGCCACGCTGCGACGCTCGCGGCCGCAGCCTCCTCGACGTGGATCGGATTGCAGCGCATACCGTCGGTGCCTTGCAGGTCGATCGGGCGCCCCTCGCGCACGCGCGTCACGAGCCCGGGGACGAACGCACCCGCATCCTGCCCCGGCCCGTAGACGAAGAAGAAGCGCAGGATTGCGACGGCGAACCGTGCGCGGAACTCGTCGGCGGCCCGTTCGGCCGCCAGCTTGGACTGCCCGTAGAAGCTCGGCGGGTCCGGTGCGTCCTCCTCCCGCAGCGGCGCCGGGCCGGGCCCGTAGATCGCGCCCGAGGACGCGAGCACGAAGCGCTCCCCGCCGGCACGATCGCAGTAGTCGAGCAGCCGCACGGTCGCCATCGCGTTGATGGCGAAGGTGTCGACCGCCCCCGCCGGGAACTCGCGGTGCCGGCGCGATTGCGCGAGGTGCAGCACGCCCGCGACGCGCGCGGGCAGATCGGGGCGCAGCGGAGCGGCGAGGTCCTGCTCAAGCCACGTGACGCCGGCGATCGGCGGCGGTGCGCTCGCCGGCCGGTGCAGCGCGACGACCTCCTGCTCCCCCGCGAGCCGCTCGAGCACGGCGCGGCCGAGCAGGCCCGTCCCGCCCGTCACGAGGACCGTCATCGGGACGCGCCGGGGGACGGGGGTCGCACGGGCGCGATCATAGCCCTGGGCCCTCGCTATCGTGCGCGGGCGTGAGCATGCCGCTGCCGCAGTTCGGAATCGAGGCCTACGACGAGCTGCTCGGCCGGCTCCGTGCCGCCGGCTGCGCCTTTGCGCCGATCGCCGACCTGCCCACGCTTTCCCCTGAGCGCACCGTGCTGCTGCGTCACGACGTCGACCTCGACCCGCCCTCGACGTTGCCGATGGCGGAGTGCGAGGCGCGCCGCGGCATCGTCGCGACGTACTACATGCCACTCACGCAGCACTTCAACGCGCTCGACCCGGTCCATCGCGACGCGATCCGGACGTTGCGGTCGCTCGGCCACGACGTCGGGCTCCACTACGACATGCGTACCTACCCCGCGGGCGAGCAGGCGGCTCGCGCGCACCTCGACTGGGAGCTGGGGATCCTGACGGAGATCGTCGGCGCACCGGTGCGGACGCTCTGCATGCACCAGCCGCACCGCGGCCACCCGGACCCGTTCCGCTCGCTCCCGGGGCTCGTGCACCCGCACGACCCGAGCCTGCAACAGGACATGGTCTACGTCAGCGACAGCTGCCGCGCGTGGGGCGACGCCGACGCGCTGCGCAACGTGCTCGACGGCGAGCCGCCGTACCGCCTGCTGCTCAACCTCCATCCCGAGTTGTGGCTCGACGCTGCGGTCGCCGATCCGCTCGACTACCTGGAGCGCGTCGTCCGCCCTCGCTGCCTCGCGCGCACCGGCGACGCGATCGATGCCGAAGTGAGCGCGTGGCGCGGGCATCGCAGCGCGCGGGAGCCGGTGTGAGCCCAACCGTCGCGGCGCTGTTGGAGACGCTCGGGCGGGCCGCCGCCGATCCTGCTGCCGCCGCGGTCGCCGCGGCCATGGAGGTTGCGCGTCCGGCACCGATCCGCGAGGCGACCGGCGAGGACCTGACGTTCTGCACCGCCGGGCTGCCGGATGCCGACGACCTGCTGGCCGCGCTCAGCGCACGCGTGCTGATCGTCGACGAGCCTCTCGCCACACGGGCCGCAGAGCTCGCCGGCGACCGCGTCCCAGTGATCGTGGCCTCGCCGAACGCGCGGCTCGACTTCGCGCGCGTGCTCGCCGCCCACTTCACGCCGCCCAGGCCGACCGGCATCAGCCCGCACGCGGTCATCGCCCCGGGGGCGCGGCTCGGCGCCGACGTCTACGTCGGCCCGCTCGCGACGATCGGCGAGCAGGTCGCGATCGGCGACCGCGGCGTCATCCACGCCGGCGTGCACGTGTACGGACCGGTGACGATCGGGGCCGGCGTGACGATCCACGCCGGGACGGTGATCGGCGCGGCCGGCTACGGCTACGAGCGCGCCGAGGACGGCCGGCTCGAGCCCTTCCCGCAGCTTGGGAGCGTCGAGATCGGCGACGACGTCGAGATCGGGGCGAACGCATGCATCGATCGCGGCGCGCTGGGCGCGACGCAGATCGAGGCCGGCGCGCGCATCGACAACCTCGTCCACATCGCGCACAACGCCCGGATCGGGCGTGATGCCGCGGTGATCGCGCACGCGATGGTCGCCGGCGGGGCGCAGATCGGCGAGCGCGCATGGATCGCACCGGCAGCGACGATCCGCGACCAGCTGCGCGTCGGCGTCGACGCGACGGTCGGCCTCGGCGCGGTCGTCGTCAAGCCGGTGCCGGACGGAGCGACGGTAGCCGGGAACCCGGCCCGCGAGCTCCGCCGATGAGCGGCGCGATTCGCGTCCTGCACGCCCCCGTCGAGGTCGCCGGACAGGCCGCACTCGCGGCGTACGGGCTGCGAGCGGTCGGCGTCCCGGCGCATGCGTTCGCACGCCCGCACGCGTACCGCTACCCCGTGGGCCCGGACATCGTCCCGGGGCCGGGGCGCGTCGCGTGGGCGTGCGAGGCGCTGCGCGCGGCGCGCACGCACGACGTCTTCCACTTCTACTTCGGCGCCAGCTTCCTGCCTGAGGCGCTGCGTGGGATCGACGCGCGCGCACTGCGAGGAGCCGGACGCCGCGTGGTCGTCGAGTTCCTCGGCAGCGACATCCGCATGCCGGGGATCGAAGCGCGCCGCAACCCCCACTACGTGCCCCTCGACCACGACGACGACGCCGACGCCGAGCGCCGCATGCGGCGCTGGAGCGCGATCACGGGCGGCCACGCGATCGTCTGCGACCGCGCGCTCACCGCGTTCGCCGAGCGCTGCTTCGCCCACGTGCACGTCGTGCCGTTCCGCGTCGACACGGCGGCCTTCCGTCCCGCGCCGCCGACCGCAAAGGACGTGGACGTGCCGGTGATCGTCCACGCACCCAGCCGCATCGCGGCGAAGGGCACTCCGCATGTGCGAGCCGCGATCGAGACGCTCCGCACGCGCGGGGCGCAGCTCGATTACGTCGAGCTTCACGGCGTCAGCCAGGAGGCCGTGCACGAGGCCTGCCGGCGAGCCGACATAGTCGTCGACCAGCTCTGCTCAGGCTCACACGGGGTCTTCGCCGTCGAGGCGATGAGCATGGCAAAGCCGGTCGTCTGCAACATCCTGCCGGAGCTCGTGTCGCGCTACCCCGTCGGCTTCCCGATCGTCCCCGCGACCCCGGAGACGATCGCCGACGTGCTCGGCGACCTGCTCGCCCGGCCACGCGAACGCCACCAGCTCGGGCTCGCCTCGCGCGCCTACGCCGAGCGTGTGCACGACGTGCGCGCGGTCGCCCAGCAACTGCTGGAGGTCTACGCGCAGCTGCCTCGCGGGCGCTTCCGAGCCAGCGGTGGGGGAACCGCATGACGAGTGCTGCCCCTGTGCCCACCCCGCGCTGTCCGATCTGCGGCGGCCCCGGCGCGCCGGAGGATCGCTTCGGCCCTGCTCCGCTCGCGCGCTGCACGAGCTGTGCGTTCACCTTCCTCGAGGGACCGGTCGATCCCGCGCTGTATGGGAACGAGTACTTCGCCGAGTACGCCGGCGGGGACTATCTCGCCGAGGAGCCGCAGCGCCGCCACGAGTCGCGCCTTCGCCTCGACCTGCTCGCGCACGTCGAGCAACCGCCCGGGCGGTTGCTGGAGGTGGGCGCCGCCGCCGGGTTCTTCCTCGACGAAGCCCGCCAGCGCGGCTGGGACGTATGCGGGATCGAGCCGAACGAGGCGATGGCGGCGCACGCGCGCGACGCGCTCGGGCTCGACGTCCGTGCCGGGTTGCTCGGCGAGGTCGAGCTGCCGGCGGAGCGCTTCGACGCCGCATGCGCATTCCACGTCGTGGAGCACATCGACGCTCCGCTCGACGCGCTGCTCGCGGTTCGCGCCGCGTTGCGCGACGGCGGCCACCTGCTCGTCGAGGTGCCGAATGCCGAGAGCGCCGCCGCTCGGCGGCGGGGCGCGGACTGGCAACCGCTCGACCTGCCCTATCACGTCGGCCACCACGGACCGCGCTCGCTGCGCACGCTGCTCGAGCGCGCCGGGTTCGAGGTGCTGCGCATCGACACGGTCCCGTTCGCGCTCTACGGCGCACGCGGACGCGCCAAGCTGCTCGTGCGCGGACTCGTCGAGGGGCTCCGAGCCGGAGCGGTCCTGCCCGCGGGCCCGCATCCAACTGGCCATCAGCTGCTGCGCGCCGTCGCGCGTCGGGTCGCGACATGAACGAGCCGCTCCCGGGCGGCCGGCGAATCCTGCTCGTCGCCTACTACTACCCGCCGCTCAACAGCATCGGAGCGCGCCGACCCTACGCGCTCGCGAAGTGGCTGCGCCGTCGCGGCCACGACGTGACCGTCCTCACGTCGGTGCTCTCTGGCGAGGCAGAGGACGACGCCGCGACACGCGTCGTGCGCGCACGCGACCTGCTCGCGACCCGCCTGAACTGGCGAAGCGCCAGCCGCGCGACGGCCACGGGCGGCAACGAGGGCGACTGGAACCCCGACCCCGGGATCTGGGGCTCGATCTTCGTTCCCGACGTCCAGCTCGTCAGCTGGATGCCCTTCGCGGTCGGCATCGCGCTGCGGCTGCATCGACAGACGCCGTTCGACGCGGTCATCACCACCTCGCCCACGGAGGTCGTGCATGCCGTCGGCTTCGCGCTGCAGCGCCGCGGCGTGACCTGGGTCGCAGACCTGCGCGACGGCTGGCGCTTCGAGGCGCCGCGTCCCGACTGGCCCCTGGCACCGCAGCGCCGCTTCGACGACATGCTCGAGCGCCAGACGGTGCGGCGCGCGGATGCCGTCGTGACGGTCAGCGATCCGCTCGCCGAGGACCTGCGACGCCGCCATGACGTCGTCGTGGAGACGATCACCAACGGCTTCGACCCCGAGGCCGCAATCGCCGACGAGCCGCCCGCGGCGGCCATCGATCCGGCGAAGCTCACGCTCGTGCACACGGGCGGCCTCGGCGGCGAGCGCACCCTGCAGCCGCTCCTCGACGCGCATGCGCGGCTCGTCCACGAGGACCGCGCGCTGTCCGGCCGCGTCGAGCTCGTGCTGGCCGGGCAACAGACTGCGAGCGAGCGAGCGATGTACGCGCGGCATCCGGAGCTCGTGCGCCACCTCGGTTTCGTCACCCGCCCGGAGTCGCTGGCGCTCCAACGCGCAGCGGACGTGCTCGTCCTCGTGACATCGGGCGCACGCACCGGCGAGGCCACCGGCAAGCTGTTCGAGTACCTCGCCACGGGCCGGCCGATCGTGGTGCTCGGGGCCGGCAGTGCCGCCGGCGACATCGTCGCCCGGACGCAGACCGGCATCGCGATTCCGACCCACGACGCGGATGCCGCCATGACCGCGTTGCGCAAGATCCTCGCCGGCGAACTGCCGGCGCCTGCACCGGCGGCACGCGAGCCCTACGCCTATCCCGCGATCGCCGAGCGCTACGAGCAGCTGATCGAGCGGACGATCGGCGGGCGCTGACGCTCACCTCTTCAGCCGCGGCGGCCTCAGGCGCGCCGGCGCGGCCGCGAGGTAGACGCCACTGCGCAGACGCTCCGACAGCCGGCGGTCGAACGGGCGGCGTGCAGGCGACGCGGCGGGCGGGTCACGCAGCCAGCGCAGCAACGGCGCCGCGACGCGCGACCACGCGAGGTCGGCCGCAGCGGCGGCGAGTGCGTCCGCGTACGCCGCACGGCCTCGATCGAGCACCCGCGCGAGCGCATCGGCGGTCGCGAGCGGATCCTCCGGCGGCACGACCGCGCCGAGGTCCTCGCGCTGCACGCGCGCGGCCAGCTCGTCGCCGGCCGTGCACACCGCCGGCAGCCCAGCCCAGAAGCAGTCCAGCAGGCGCGTGCGCGAGGCGAAGCGGGTCTCCAGATGCTCGACGTGCGTCGAGATCGCGCAGTCGGCGTCCAGCAGCCAGTCGGCGCGCTCGGCGTATGGCACCCAGCCCTCGTGGAAGATCACTCCGCCCCCGAGCAATCCGAGCTCGGCCGCGAGTGCTCGCGCCTGCTCCGTCGCACGGATCGCCGGCGCCGCACTCGATGCGCCCATGAACACGAGCCGCACCGGCGCGCCTCGCTCGCGCAGCAGCCCGACCGCGCGGATCGCCGTCGGCGCGTCGAGCCAGGACCAGATGCCCCCGTTCCAGAGGATCAGGCGCTCGTCCGCTGCGATCCCCAACCGCGCGCGCGGCGGCTCCGTCTCAGCCGCGGGCGGGATGCTCGGGACGCCGTAGGGAACGACATCGAGGAACGACCGCAGGCCTGGATCGGCGTCGTAGCGCTCAGGCGTCACGAGCCCGCAGCCGAGCAGCGCGCCGAGCCACAGGTCGCGTTGGCGCTCGCTGGCGCACATCACATGGTGCCCGCGGCGTAGCGCGTCGGTCAGGCGGTCAACCGCGAACGCGCCCATCAGCGCGCGCAGGCGGCGATCGCGTCCCGCGAAGTGCTCGAGCGTCCCGAACGCCTCCGGGTCGTAGAGGTCGAAGATCAGCCGCGCCCCGGAGCGCGAGAGCCGGCGCATCAGCGCCGGCCAGCCCGGCTGCGCGATCACCGCGTCGGTGCGCGCGAGCAGCGGATCGAGCGCACGCGGGGCATGCGGCGCGAACTCCACCACCGGCACGCCGACATCACCACCGTCCGTCTCCGCCGCGGCGATCGTCACGCGTGCGCCAAGCTCGTCGCGCAGCACCCGTGCAAGCTCGACCGCGCGGATCCCGACGCCGCCCATCGAGGTCCCGACGCGGTCGGCGTAGACGAGCAGCACGCGCGGGGCGTCAGCGACGGTCGGCATCCGCGCACCGTACCCTGCGAGCGACATGGCACGAGTCCTCCACGTGCTTCCCCACCGCGGCGGCGGCGCGGAGACGTACATCGACCTGCTCGAAGGGTTCGGCGGCGGATTCGAGCACGAGCGTGTCGCGCTCAGCGCCGGGCGCACGCCCGCGTCGGCCGTCATGTCGATCCCGCGCGGCTACCCCGCGCTCGCCCGAGCCGTGCGGCGTGCCGATGTCGTGCACGCCCACGGCGACGCGGCCGCGGTGCTCGCGCTGCCGCTGCTCGCACGGCGCACGTCGCTGTGGACGACGCACGGGCTGCACCTGGTGCGTCGCCGACGGTCCGTCGCGCCCGGCGTGCGTGCGGCGATCCGCGCAAGTCGAGTAACGCTCTGCACCTCGCAAACCGAGCGCGACGAGCTCGCCCAGCTCGCGCCCGGCATCGTCCAGCGGCTCGTCGTCGCCCGCAACGGGCTCCCGCCAGCGTCCGCCCCCGACGCCGCCGCCCGCGCAGCCGCCCGCGCCGCGCTGCAGCTTCCCGACGCGACGACTGTCGCGCTGTTTCTCGGCGAGCTCGAACGGCGCAAGGGTCCGCTCGATGCCGCCGCCGCCGCCCGCCGCATCCGCGACGGCGGCGCTCCGCTGCTGCTGCTCGTGGCCGGCACCGGGCCCCAAGCCGATGCCGTCGCGCGCGAGGGCGGCGAGGCGGTGCGGATGCTCGGCTTTCGCGACGACGTCGAGCAGCTGCTCGCCGCCGCCGACGTGTTCGTGCTGCCGTCGGCGCGCGAGGGTCTCTCGTTCGCGCTGCTGGAGGCGATGCGCGCCGCGCTGCCGATCGTGGTCGCGGATGGCCCCGGCAACGCCGAGGCGCTCGGCGAGGCGGGCATCGTCGTGCCCGCGGGGGATCGGGCGTCGCTCGCCGTCGCCCTGACGCGGCTCGCCCGCGATCCCGCTGAGCGACGGCGACTCGGCGCCGCCGCGCACGAACGCGTCGCGCGGGAGTTCACAGCCGAGCGGCTGCGCAACGACGTGCGCAGCGCCTACGAGCGCGCGCTCACGGGGCCTGTCCGAGGCGGCGACGACGCACCCGCTTGAGCGGGATCGGCGTCAGCCAGGCGAGGATCGGCACGACGAGCCCGGAGGCGCCGCGGAGGGTGCGGCGGCGTCGCAGCGCGCGCAACCGGATCGCGATCGCCTCGGCCGTCTGCGCACGCTCGGCGCGCGCCGCGACGTTCGCTGTCCCCATGACGCGCGTCGAGAGTGGCTCGTCGAGCGTGACGACTCGCCACCGCTCGGCGAGGCGCAACCAGAGGTCGTACTCCATCGCATAGCGATAGCGCGCGTCATAGCCCCCGACCGCGAGCACCGCGTCGCGGCGAAAGGCGACGCTCGTGTTTGGGATCGGGTTGAAGCGCGCCAACACCTCGTTGACGTCGCCCGCGGCGAAGGACGTGCGCGGTGCCAGCGGGCGGCCCTGCTCGTCGACCTCGTGCATCGACGTGCCGACGACCGCCACGTCCGGGCGGGCGTCCAGCACCGCCAGCTGACGCTCCAGCCGCTCGGGCGCGGAGTAGTCGTCGGCGTCCTGGACCGCGACGACGGGCGCCTTCGCCGCGCGCAACCCCGCGTTGAGGCTGCGCGCGATTCCGACGTTCCGCTCCATCGGGAGCGAGCGGATGCGCGGATCGCGTGCCAGCGCACGCGCGATGACGGCGGCGGTCGCATCCGTCGAGCCGTCGTCGATGACGATCAGCTCGAGCTCCCGCACCGTCTGGCCGAGAATCGCGTCGATGGCGCGATCGAGCGTCGCGGCGCTGTTGAATGCCCCGATCAGGACGGACACACGCGGGGTCATCCGGCGCAACCTTAGGATGTTTGCCACGTTCACGCAGGCGAAAGGCTCCGCCTGCGACCCCATGACGACCTCCTCCTTCGAAGCCATCTCCCCGGTGCCGCCCGTCGCGGACGTGGGCCTGCCGCCGGTCGCCCAGAGCGTCGTGCTCGGGACTCCGCTCGCGCTGACCGACTACGCCCGCGTCGTCGAATGGATCGAGACCGCCGTCGCCGCACGCGCAAGGGCCTATCTCTGCGTCGCCGCCGTCCACACCGTGATGGAAGCGCGCGAGGACGCCGAGCTGCGCACGGCCGTGCACGGCGCCGCGTTCACGGTCCCGGACGGCCAGCCGCTCGTGTGGGCGCTGCGCGCGCTCGGTCAGGCGATCTCGACCCGCGTCTACGGACCCGACCTGATGGCGAGAGCCTGCGAGCGCGCCGCGGCCACCGGTCAGCGCCAGTACCTCTACGGCGGGCGCGACGACGACGCGCTCGCGCTGCTGACCCGCAACCTGCGCGAGCGCTTCCCCGACCTGCAGATCGCGGGCAGCTGGTCGCCGCCGTTCCGCGAGCTGACCGAGCGCGAGCTGGATGAGGTCGCCGCGCGCATCAACCTCGCCCAGCCCGACGTCGTATGGGTCGGGATCGGCGTGCCGAAGCAGGAGAAGTGGATGGCGGCGATGCGCGCACGCCTCGACGCGCCCGTGCTCGTCGGCGTCGGTGCCGCGTTCGACTTCCATGCCGGTCTCGTGCCGCAGGCGCCCGCGTGGCTGCAGCGTCGCGGCCTCGAGTGGGCCTTCCGCCTCGTCCAGGAGCCGCGGCGTCTGTGGCGCCGGTACGCGCGCCACAACCCCCGCTTCGTCGCGGCCTTCGCGCGCCAGTGGATCGGCGAGCGCCTCGGGCAGGTCGAGCGAGGCACCCGCTAGCCTCCCCCGGGCATGAGCGACCCCTCCCCCGATGTCGCGGTCGTCGGCCTCGGCCGTGTCGGTCTGCCGCTGGCGCTCTCGTTCGCCGACCGCGGGCTGCGCGTGCTCGGGATCGACCGCGACGCGGAGCGGCTCGGCGCCGTCGCCGCCGGCCGGATGCCGTTCCAGGAGGACGGCGGCGAGCAGCTGATCGGTCGCGTCCACGCCTCCGGGCGCCTGACGACCTCGAGCCATGTCGCCGAGGCCGCGCAGGCCGATGCGATCGTGCTGACGCTCGGCACGCCCTCGTTCTCGCACATCGAGATCGACATGCGCGACATCCGCTCCGCGCTCGACGACCTGCTGCCGCACCTCAGCCCCGGACAGCTGATCGTGCTGCGCTCGACCGTGGCGCCCGGCACGACCGAGTTCGTCGCCGGCTACCTCGAGCGCCGGCGCGGCCTGCGCGCGGGCGAGGACGTCCACGTCGCGCACGTGCCCGAGCGGATCGCGGCCGGCCGCTTCCTCGCGGAGATCGACACGCTGCCGTGCATCGTCGGCGGCGTCGGCGACGGCTCCGGCGAGCGCGCCGCACAGCTGTTCGAGGCCTTCGGCGCGCCGATCGTGCAGACGACGGCGGTGCAGGCGGAGCTGGCCAAGATCTGGGCGAACATCCTGCGCTACACGCACTTCGCGTTGCCGAACCTGCTGATGATGGACTGCGAGCAGTACGGCGCGAACGTCTTCGAGGTGATCGACCTGATCAACCGCGACTACCCGCGCGGCGGCATGGCGCAGCCGGGCTTCACCGCCGGCACCTGCCTGCGCAAGGACTTCGCCTTCTCCGAGGAGCGCTCGAACGCGCCGGGCATGCTGCTCGCCGTCTCGCGCGTGAACGAGTCGGTGCCGCACTTCCTCGTGCAGGGGATGAAGCGGCGCGTGTCCGATCCCGCCCACCCCACCCTCAGCGGCCGCAAGGTCGCCGTGCTCGGGCTCGCGTTCAAGCGCGACACCGACGACGAGCGCGACTCGCTCGCGCACAAGCTCGTGCGCCTGCTCGAGCGCGAGCTCGCCGACGTCGCGGTCCACGATCCGCACGTCGCCTCGCCGACGCAGCCGCTGGAGGCCGCGCTGCGCGATGCCGACGTCGTCGTCGTGGCGGCGAACCACTCCGCGTTCGAGACGCCGCAGGCGCGCGAGGCGATCGCCGCGCTCGTCGCGCGCGAGTGCCTCGTCGTCGACCCGTGGAACTGCCTCGGCAGCGGTCAGGTGTTCGCGTTCGCCGACGAGCTGGCGCGCAGCTCGGTCCCGCCCACCCGGAGCGAGCGGGACCGGACATGACGCGCGTGCTGGTCACGGGCGGCGCCGGAACGATCGGCGCCGCGGTCGTGCGGCGCCTGCTGGGAGACCCGCGTTACGAAGTGCGCGTCTCCGACCAGCGCCAGGCGCCGCAGTGGATGCGCGAGGGCTGCGAGGTCCACACCGGCGACCTGCGCGACGTCGAGCAGGCGCGCGCGGCGATGGCGGGCTGCCCGCTCGTCATCCACCTCGCCGCGATCGTCGGCGGGATCGGCAACTTCCACAAGCTGCCGCACACGCTGACGGAGGTCAACAACGGCCTCTACAACGCGATCTTCCGCGCCGCGCTCGACCATGGCGTCGAGCGCTTCACGTACGTCTCGAGCTCGATGGTGTTCGAGCGCGCGACCGAGTTCCCGACGACGGAGGCGCATCTGCCGGACTGCCCCACGCCGCAGTCCGCCTACGGCTACTCGAAGTTGACGGGCGAGGTCTACTGCCGCGCCGCGCACGCCGAGCACGGCCTGCCGTTCACGATCTGCCGGCCGTTCAACGCGTACGGACCGGGGGAGCTGCCGGACCCCGAGCCGGGCATCGCCCACATGGTCCCCGACGTGATCAAGAAGGTCCTCGCCGGACAGCGGCCGCTGGAGATCTTCGGCTCCGGCGAGCAGACGCGCACGCTCACGCACGTCGACGACATCGCCGACGGGATCGTCACCGCGATGTCCTCGCCGGCCGGCCTGAACGAGGACTTCAACATCTCGGCCTCTGACGAGCTGACCGTGACCGAGACGGCGCGGATCATCTGGGAGGCCTGCGGGAACGCGCCGGACGAATTCGCGCTGACGCACCTGCCGACGTTCGAGGTCGACGTCGTGCGACGCTGGCCCTCCGTGGAGAAGGCACGCTCGCTGCTCGGCTGGGAGGCGCAGATCGGCGTGCGCGAGGGGATCGCGCAAACGGTCGCGTGGCTGCGCGAGCAGCCCGTCGCCGCGCCGGCCTAGCGAGGCGCGCGTGGACACGCCGCCCGCCACGATCGTCGTCCCCACGCGCAGTCGCGCCGGCTACCTGGACGTCGCGCTCGCCTCCTTCGCGCCGCAGGTCGCGGCAGCCGGCGCGGAGATCGTCGTCGTCGTCGACGGCGCAGACCCGGCGAGCGTCGCGGTCGCCGAGCGCCACGGCGCGCGCGTGCTGGCGCCGGCGCCGCCGCAGGGGCCCAACGCCGCGCGCAACGCCGGGATCGCGGCGGCGCACGGCGAGCTGATCGTGCTCGTCGACGACGACGTGCACGCGCCGCCGACGTGGCTGCCGGCGCTGCTCGCGGCCGCTGCCGCGACGCCCGAGCGCGACGTCTTCGCCGGGCCTATCCGCGCCGACCTGGAAGGCGGGGGACCGCGCTCCTGCGGCCGCGAGGCGCCGCCGATCACGACGCTCGACCATGGCCCCGCCGACCGCGACATCCACGTCGGCTGGAGCGCGAACCTCGCGATCCGCCGTGCCGCGCTGGAGACGATCGGCGGCTTCGACGAGGCGATCGAGGTCGGTGCCGGCGACGAGGAGGAGTGGCAGGAGCGCTACCGCTCGACCGGCGGCGAGGTCCGCTACGTCGCCGCCGCCGGACTCGATCACCGCCGCGCGGCCGCCGACGCGACGCTGCGCGCGCTCGCGCGCGCCCAGTATCGCCGCGGCCGCGCCGCGCGCCGCCACGACGTGCGCAAGGGCACGGCGCCCGCGCTCGCGAGCGAGCTGCGCACGGTCGCCGGCTGCGCCTGGCACACGCTGCGCCGCCGCTGCGCGAACGGGATCGTGATGACCGCGCACGCCTTGGGACGCACGCGAGAAGCGATATGAGCGACGACTGGGCCTCCGGCGAGAGCGGCATCGTGGGCGGCGTGCGGCTGGGCGTGCGCACGCGCGTGGAGGACGCGCTGCTCGACGCCCGGCGCGCGGCGACGCTGCAACCGTGGCGGCTGCGCCGCGCCGCCGGCGAAGCGCCGCCGCGGCGGCGCGTGCTGGCGATCGGGATCGAGCGCGAGGACGCTCCGGGGCTGATGCGGCAGGCACGCGCCGAGCTCGCGCGCTCGCGCCACGAGGTCGAGGTCGCCACCAGCGGCGTCGGCGGGGCGGGGAAGTTCGAGAACCTCAACGCGCTGCTCGCGGCGCATCCGCTCGAGGGCCGCGACTGGCTGCTCGTCGTCGACGACGACGTCGCGCTTCCGCACGGCTTCCTCGACCGGTTCCTCTTCCTCGCCGAGCGCTTCGACCTGCGTCTGGCGCAGCCCGCCCACCGGCGCCGCTCGCACGCCGCCTGGGCGGTCACGCGCCGGCGCGGCGCCAGCCTCGTGCGTCAGACGGGCTTCGTCGAGATCGGGCCGGTGAGCGCGTTCCACGCCTCGACGTTCGAGACGCTGCTGCCGTTCCCGCCGCTCAGGGCCGGCTGGGGGCTCGACTCGCACTGGGCCGCGCTCGCACGCGAGCACGGCTGGCGGATCGGCGTCGTCGACGCAACCCCGATCCGTCACGTCATGCGGCCGATCGCCGACAGCTATCGGCGCGACGACGCGGTCGCCGAGGCGCGCGCGTTCCTCGCCGAGCGGCCGTACGTGACCGCCGCCGAGGCGCAGCGGACGCTCGCGCGGCACAGGCGCTGGTAGGAGCCCGTGCGCGTCGCGATCGTCGCCGAGTACTACCCGCGCGCGGCCGATCCTGTGCTCGGCGTGTGGGCGCACCGGCAGGCGCTCGCGGCGCGCGAGGCGGGCGCCGAGGTGCACGTGCTCGTGCTGCACCGTCCGCTGCCGCCGCTCGCCGCGGTGCGCTCCCGCGACCGCGGCGCACTGCGAGCCGCGCTGCGCCAGCCGCGCCACGCGACGCTCGACGGCATCCCTGTCACCTACGTCCCCTATCTCTCCCCGCCGCGACCCTGGAGCTACGGGGCATGGGGCGCGTGGGCGGCACCGGCGTTGCGCCGTGCACTGCGCCGCCTGCAGGCGACGTTCGCCTTCGAGCTCGTCCACGCGCACTACGCCGTCCCCGCCGGCGACGCCGTCCGCCGCGCGCTGCCCGAGGTGCCGCTCGTCGTCTCCGTCCACGGCGGCGACGTGCTGGCGACCGCTCAGCGCAGCGATCGCGCACGCCGCAACGTCATGCGCACGTTCGCGCACGCGCGGCTCGTGCTCGCCAACAGCGCCGGCACCGCGCGCCGCTGCCGCGCGCTCGGCGCGGCGGAGACGGAGGTCGTCCACCTCGGCACCGACGTGCCGACGACGATCCCTGCGCGCTTGGACGCACGTCCGACGCTCGTGAGCGTCGGACACCTGGTGGCACGCAAGCGCCATGCCGACGTCGTCGAGGCGCTGGCGCGGCTGGCGCCGCGGCATCCCGAGCTGCGCTACGCGCTCGTCGGCGACGGCCCCGAGCGCGAGCCGCTGCGCGCGCTCGCGGCTCGGCTCGGCGTCGGCGAGCGCGTCGAGCTGCTCGGCCAGCTGCCGCCCGCCGCCGCACGCGAGCGGGCGTGGCAGAGCGACCTCTTCGTGCTCCCCAGCGTGGACGAAGCGTTCGGCGTCGCCTACGTCGAGGCGATGGCGGGCGGCGTGCCCGCGATCGGCTGCGCCGGCGAGGACGGCCCCGAGGAGATCGCCGCGCAGGGCGAGGGCCTCGTGCGCATCCCCCCGCGCGACCCCGCCGCGCTCGCCGCCGCGATCGACCGGCTGCTCGCCGACGACGACGAGCGAGCGCGCCTCGCGACGGCCGCACGCGGCACCGTGGAGCGCGCGTTCACGTGGACGCGATGCGGTGCGGCGACGGTCGACGCGTACGCACGCGGACGCTCGTGACCGCAGGCGTTTTCACCGTTGGAAGGCGGGGTACCAATTCGCCCAGGGCGATCTCTCGGGTCCGGCGCGCCTCGGGCCGGGGAACGCCTCATGCCGCGCTGGTCCTGGTCGGCGGGGGCCACCCCCGGTCCCGGGCTCCCGCCGCCAGCGCGGCATGGAACGGCCCCGCGGCGGAACGCAACTTCCGTCGCGGCGGCTCGTTCGAGACCCGCAGCACGATCCACCGCCCTTGCTAGCGTTGGCGCCGCCGATCGGCGTCCCCGCTCCGACGGAGCCGCCCTCCCCCCAATGCGCAGGCCGATCATCCTCACCGCGATCCTCGCCGTCACGCTCGCATGGGCGACGACCGCTGCCGCAAGCGTGACCGACCAGATCGTCCATGACTGCCTGCATTCGCCGACGGGCGGCCTCACGGGAACGTACCCGCGCGCGGCGCTGAAGCAGGCGCTCCGCAACCTGCCCGGCGACGCGGCCGAGTACAGCAGCTGCCACGACGCGATCTACCAGGCGCTGCTCGACAGTGCGGCGAATCCGCCCGGCGGCGGTGGCGGAGGGACGAACGGCGGGAACGGCACCACAGGCGGCGGCGGTGGGGGGCTCGGCGGCGGGACCGGCGCGGGCGGGAGCGGCACGACCGGCTCGGGCAGCGGCGGGACCGTCCCGGTGGCGGTGCCCAGGAACACGGGCTCGCGCGCGCCGGTGACGCTCGACGGCAGCGCCGTGCAGCCCGGGGCGATCCCCGCGATCGGGCGCGACGCGCACCGACTGCCGACGCCGCTGCTCGTATTCCTGGTGCTGCTGGGCATCGGCGCGCTCGCGCCCGCCGCGACGACGATCGGGCGACGTGTCATCGCTCGCCGCCGAGCCTAGGAGCGGCGGTGCGGCCCGCCCCGCCGCCCGCACGCACCGCGCGCTCGCCGCCCATCCCGACCTCTGCACCACGCTCGCCGTCGCCGCGCTGCTGATCGCGATCGCGTTCGTCGCGCGGGGCGGCGCGGCGCTTGCGCGCACCACGGCAGTCGCGATCGCGCTCACGCTGCTCGGCGTAACGGCGGTCGCGGTGGCGGTCATGGTGGAGCAGCCGCAGCGAGGGGTGCGGGGCGGTGCGACGGTGCTGCTGTTCGCGGCGCTCGGCGCGTGGACCGCGCTCTCCGTCGTCTGGTCGATCGAGCCGGACGACAGCTGGCAGGCGGCGAACCTGACGCTCTCCTATCTCGCGCTGTTCGCCGGCGTCGTCGCCGTCGCGCACGTCGCCGCCGGCCGCTGGGCGGGCGTGCTCGGCGGCCTCGTGCTCGCGGCCGTCGTGCTGTCCGGCTATGCGCTGCTGGTGAAGGTCTTCCCCTCGATCGTCCCGCTCGACGTCTATGCGCGCCTGCGCGCGCCGTTCGAGTACTGGAACGCGGTCGGGCTGATGGCCGCGCTGGGGATCCCGGGCTGTCTGTGGCTCGGCGCGCGGCGTGAGGGCCACGCGGCGCTCGGTGCGCTCGCCGTGCCCGCGCTCGGCCTGCTGCTGGTCGCGCTGCTGCTGTCGGAGGGTCGCGGGCCGCTGCTCGCGGCGCTCGTCGCCTGCGGCGTGTGGTTTGCCGTGGTGCCGCTGCGCCTGCGCGCCGTCGCGGTGCTCGCGACCGCCGCAGCGGGTGCCGCGATCGTCTGCGCATGGGCGTTCTCGAACGACGCGCTCACGACCGACGGCACGCCGATCGACGTGCGCGCCGACGCCGGTCACTCGCTTGGCGTGCTGCTCGTCGCGATGCTCGTCGTGCTGCTGCTCGCCGGCGGCGCGCTCGCCTTTGCGATGGCGCGGTCCACGCCGGCCGTGCACGTGCGCAGGCAGCTGGGCGTCGCGGTGCTCGTGGCGCTCGCGCTCGTCCCGCTCGCGGGCGCCGCCAAGCTCGCGACGTCCGACCGCGGCCTGACCGGGTCGATCTCGCACGCATGGAGCAAGCTCACCGACCCGAACGCGCAACAGCCGCCGAACGATCCGAGCCGCTTCTCCTCTGTCGGCAGCGTGCGCGCGCGCTATTGGAGCGACGCGTTCACGATCTGGCGCCGGGCGCCCTGGACGGGCATCGGCGCCGACGGCTACGCGACGGCGCGACGGCCGCTGCAGAACGACAACCTGCGTGTCCGCCATGCGCACGGCTACGTGCCGCAGACGCTGGCGGACCTCGGCCTCGTCGGGATGGGGATCAGCGCGCTGCTGCTGCTCGCGTGGCTCGCGGCCGCGGGACGAGCGACGGGCGTGCGCCCACGACATCGCTGGAGCGCCTGGCTGCTGGCGCTCGCACGCACGCGCGATCTGCGCCAGCGCCCGCAGCGACGTGCGCCGCAGCCGATGACCGCCGAGCGGATCGGGCTGATCACGCTCGCGAGCGTCGCGATCGCGTTCGGCGTCCACTCGGCCGTCGACTGGACCTGGTTCATCCCCGGCACCGCCGTCGCGGGGCTGCTGTGCGCCGCATGGGTCGTCGGCGGACCGCCAGCCGACCCGCCCGCCATGAGCGCCCGGCCACGCTGGCACGTGACGCGCGGCCGGCTTGTGCTCGCGGCGGCGATCCTCGCCGCCGGGCTCGCGGGGAGCTGGGCGATCTGGCAGCCGCAGCGCGCCGTCAGCGCCGACGACCACGCGCTCGACGCGCTGGCGGCCGGCAACGTCGCGCAGGCGGAGGTCGACGCGCGACGCGCCGCCCGCATCAACCCGCTCTCCGTCGACCCGCTGCTGACGCTCGCTGCGGCGCAGACGGCGATGCGCCGGCCGGCGCTCGCGCGGGCGACGCTCGAGCGCGCCGTGCACCTGCAGCCCGCGAACGCCGAGCCGTGGCTGCGGCTCGGTCAGCTCGAGCTCGCTCAGGGGCAGCCGCGCAGGGCGCTCACGGTCCTCAGCGCCGCCGTCTTCCTCGACCCGCGCAACCCCGCTGGGCAGTTCTCCTACGCCCAGGCCCAGCAGGCCGCGGGCGCGGCCGGAGCGGGAGCGCCCTAGAAGGCGCCCCGGCGCGTGAGCACCGCAGGCAGCGTCTTCAGCAGGATCACGAGGTCGAGTGCGACCGACCAGCGCTCGAGGTAGAGGAAGTCGAGCCGCACGAGGTCGTCGAAGTCGAGCTCGGCGCGTCCGGAGACCTGCCACAGCCCCGTGATCCCGGGCAGCACGAGGTAGCGCTTCTTGTGCCAGTCCTCGAGCCGCTCGAAGTCGCGCAACGGCAGCGGGCGCGGCCCGACGAGCGACATCTCGCCGCGCACGACGTTGAGCAGCTGCGGCACCTCGTCGAGCGAGAAGCGCCGCAGGAAGCGGCCGATCGGCGTCAGGCGCGGATCGTCGCGGATCTTGAAGAGCGCGCCGTCGGCCTCGTTGAGCGCCTCGAGGTCCTCCTGCGCGTGGCCGGCGTCCTCACGCATCGTGCGGAACTTGAGGCAGTCGAACGGCAGGCCGCCCATCCCCGGACGCGCAGAGCGGTACAGGACCGGACCGCGTGAGCTGAGCCGGACCGCGAGCGCGAGCGCGAGCAGCAGCGGCGAGAGCAGCACCAGCAGCAGCGTCGCCCCGATCACGTCGAACGTGCGCTTGATCGCGAAGTCGACGCCCTCGAACACCGGCGGGCGCAGCGTGAACAGCGGCACCGACTGCCCCGGCACGAATTCCGCGCGCTGGATCAGGATCTCCATCGTCGACGGCGCGATGTGGACGTCGACGCCGCGCTGGTGGCATTGGTCGACGAGCTCGACGGCCTGCTCCTGCGGGAAGTCCGGGTCGGCGATGATGACCTCCTGCACGCGGTGCTCGCCGAGCACGTCCGCCAGCTCGGCGAGCGTCCCGAGCGAGCGCAGCCCGTTGTCGGGCCGCGGCGTGAGCGAGATGTAGCCGACCGCCTCGATCTCCCCGCGCGGCGTCGCCGCCAGCGCATGGGCGACCTGATCGATGTGCTTGCCGCTGCCGACGAGCAGCGCGCGGCGGCGATAGCCGGCGCTGCTGAGCATCCACCCGGTCACGCGCGTGTGCACCGAGCGCAGCGCCGAGACGAAGACGATCGCGAACGCGAACGTCGCGTAGAAGAGGTAGTAGCTCGAGAAGTGGTAGCCGCTCGCGAGCGCGAACACGAGCGCCACGACCGTCACCTGGAAGAGCCCGGTCACCACGCCGGTGAGGCCCGGGCGGCGATGACGGTCGGCGTAGAGATCCGAGCGCGCGAACAGCAGTGCGGTCACGAGATACGCGAACGCGATGTAGTCGCGCGTGCCGCCGGCGGCGATGTGCGCGGCGCGCGCGAGCCCGTAGTCGCCCTTGACGAGCGCCTTCAGCAGCAGCGCCGTGAACAGCGCGAGCCACAGGCCGGCGAAGTCGAGCGCGAGCAGCGAGACGACCCGCAGCAGCTTGCGCAGCGTGACGAGCCGCAGCAGGAACGACAGCACGGGCGGCCGCTTGCGACGTACGTCGCGCTCCGGCAGCGGCGCGTCGAGGACGGCCTGCTGCTCAGATGGGGCCTGCTCCAGATCGACGGCGCCGTTCGCCACGTGCGTTCGTACCTCCCGGCGACTTCAACGCGCGCGAGGCCCGGATGTTCCGAGCTTTCCCGCCGTCATCCTCCGACGAGCGCCTCGACGCCGGACTCGTCGATCGTGCGCCGCAGGCCGTCGCGCAGCTCGACCTCGGGCTCCCACTCCAGCACCTCGCGCGCAAGCGTGATGTCGGGCTGGCGCACCTGCGGATCGTCGGTCGGCAGCGCCTCGTAGACGATCTCGGACTGCGAGCCCGTCACCTCGATCACCGCCTGAGCGAGTTCGAGCAACGTGAACTCGTTCGGGTTGCCGACGTTCACGGGGTGGTGATACCCCGACTCGGCGAGCGCGATCATGCCGCGGATCAGGTCGGCCACGTGGCAGAAGGAGCGCGTCTGGGAGCCGTCGCCGAAGACGGTGATCGGCCGGTCCTGCAGCGCCTGGCGCAGGAAGGTCGGAATCGCACGGCCGTCGTGCGGGCGCATGCGCGAGCCGTACGTGTTGAAGATGCGGATGATCGCCGTGTCGACGCCCTGCTGACGGTGGTAGGCCATCGTGAGCGCCTCGGCGTAGCGCTTCGCCTCGTCGTAGACGCCGCGCGGACCGATCGGGTTGACGTGACCCCAGTAGGACTCTCGCTGCGGGTGCTCCTGCGGGTCGCCGTAGACCTCGCTGGTGGAGGCGATCAGGAAGCGGGCGCGGTGGCGCTTGGCCAGCCCGAGCGTGTGGTGGGTGCCGTAGGAGCCGACCTTCAGCGTGTGCAGCGGCAGCCGCAGATAGTCGATCGGCGAGGCGGGCGAGGCGAGGTGGTAGACGAAGTCGACCGGCTCCTCGACCGTGTACGGGTCGATGATGTCGAGGTTGAGATGGACGAACTCCGGCGCGCGGATGTGCTCGATGTTCGCGAGCGAGCCCGTCTCGAGGTTGTCGACGCAGATGACGCGATGGCCCCGGCGCAGCAGCTCGTCGCAGAGGTGCGAGCCGAGGAACCCCGCGCCGCCGGTTACAAGGCAGGTGGGCATGGCGCTGGAGACTAGCGCGTGCAGCGGCCCACGCCGAAGCGCTGGCCTGCACTACGATCGTCGGCGTCCGCGTCCCCGAAGCCCTTGCCCGAGAGGAGCCCCATGCCCGCCACCCGTTTCGTCGAGCGGCTCAACGAGCAGATCGCGTACGAGTTCGCGGCCTCTCAGCAGTACATCGCGAACGCCGTCCACTACGACGCGGAGACGCTGCCGCGCCTGGCCGCGTTCTTCTACGCGCAGGCGCTCGAGGAGCGCAACCACGCGCTGATGATGGTCAAGTACCTGCTGGACGCCGACGCGGAGGTGACGATCCCGGGCGTCGAAGCGCCCGAGACGCGGTTCGCCGACGTCGTCGCGCCGGTCGCGCTCGCGCTCGACCAGGAGCGACGCGTCAGCGAGCAGATCGCCGCGCTCGTCGGGATCGCACGCGAGGCCGGCGACTTCCAGAGCGAGCAGTTCATGCAGTGGTTCCTGAAGGAGCAGGTCGAGGAGGTCGCCTCGATGTCGGCGCTGCTGAAGGTCATCGAGCGCAGCGCGGACCACCCGATGCTCGCCGAGGACTACCTCGCGCGCGAGGGCCGTGGCGGCGACGGCACCGACCCGACGGCCCCGGCCGCCGCCGGCGGGATGATCTGACGCAGCGCTCGCGCGGTTTGCCGCGCCGTCGCCGCGCCTGACGAGCACCGGTGCAACAAACGGCGCTCCGGCTCCGATCGCCCGCCGCCACGGCCATACGGTCGCCCCGGTGCGGCCGTGCGAGACACAAGATCCTTGGGGTAGACCAGTCGTCCTGACGTTGGCACGATGGATGCATGTCCTCAGACGACATCCTGAGCTGGTGCTGATGATCGAGGAGATTCTCGACATCGTCGCGCGGCCCGATGCCATCACACCGGCATTCCCCAGCGGAAGGATCAAGCTGTGATCGCCGAGCACTTCGCCGCCCGTCTCGCCGAGCCGATCGTCGTCTGCGGCGTCCGGTTCGATCACGCCGACTACGACGAAGCGGCCGACTATCTCTACCTGACAAAGGGGGTGTCGCTCGGTCCCGCCGACGACGACACGTGCGAGGGCCACACCGTCTTTCTCGGCCAGAACGATCGCGTGATCTGTCTGCTCATCAATGGCGCCAAATGGCATCTCGAGCGCGACGCGATCGAGCCCCTGCTCGTCGAGACGATCCGCTACTGATCGGCGGGCGGCGTGCCGGCGACCCACGCCGTCCCGCCGTCCGCGGCGACCTCGCGCTTCCAGATCGGTGCGAGCGCCTTCACGCGATCGATGATCTCGCGGGCGCCCGCGAAAGCCTCGGGACGATGCGGGGCCGAGGCCGCGACGATCACCGAAGGCTCCGACAGCGGCACCCCGCCGACGCGGTGCTCGGCGGCGGCGGCGCACAACCCATGGCGCTCGATCGCCTCCGCGACGATCGCGCCGAGCTGCTCCAGCGCCATCTCGACGTAGGCCTCGTACTCCAGCGAGGGCATGTCGCGCGTGACGCCGGCGAAGGTCACCACCGCGCCGGCACGCGGGTCGCGCACACGCTCCACCAGCGCATCGAGCGACAGCGGCTCCGCACGAATCGCGACGTGCGCGGCGTCCGCGCCGCCCGAGATCGGCGGGATCAGCGCCAGCTCGTCGCCCGGCGCCAGCGGCGCGTCCGCGTCGGCGTACTGCCGGTTGACCGCCATCACGAGCGGCAGCCCGCCCGCCAGCTCCTCGACCGCGGCGAGCGCGTCGCGCACGCAGGCGCCGTCAGGCAGTTCGAGCTCCAGCTCGCTCGTGCCCGCGCGCTCGCGCAGCATCGCGAACAGTCGGATGCGCACCTGCATGGCCAGAGCGTACGCAAGCACCCGCTCGCTAACCTTCGCGCCCCATGAGCGCGACCGAGGACCACCGCTACATCGCACCGATCGTCGGCCCCGACGACCCGCGCCACTTCACCGACTCCGGCATCGAGATCGAGGGGCTCTACGACGCCTCCGACGTGCCCGATCAGCTTCAGCTCGGTGAGCCCGGCTCCTTCCCCTACACGCGCGGCGTGCACCGCGACATGTACCGCAAGCAGCTGTGGACGATGCGGCAATACGCGGGCTACGCGTCCGCGAAGGAGTCCAACGAGCGCTACAAATATCTGCTCGCGCACGGCTCCACCGGACTCTCGATGGCGTTCGACCTGCCGACCCAGCTCGGACTCGACTCCGACGACGCGCGCTGTCTCGGCGAGGTCGGCCGCACGGGCGTCGCGATCGACACGATCGACGACATGCGCACCGCATTCGACGGGATTCCGCTCGACCAGGTCTCGACCTCGATGACGATCAACGCGCCCGCCTCGGTGCTGCTGCTGCTCTACCAGCTCGTCGGCGAGGAGCAGGGCGTCGACCCGGCGAAGCTGCGCGGGACGACGCAGAACGACATCCTCAAGGAGTACATCGCGCGCGGGAACTTCATCTACCCGCCGGCGGGCTCGATGCGGCTCACGACCGACCTGTTCGCCTACTGCAAGGCGAACGTGCCGAAGTGGAACACGGTCTCGATCTCCGGCTACCACTTCCGCGAGAAGGGTTGCTCGGCCGTGCAGGAGGTCGCGTTCACGCTCTCCAGCGGGATCGCCTACGTGCAGGCCGCGCTCGACGCCGGCCTCGCGGTCGACGACTTCGCGCCCCGGCTGGCGTTCTTCTTCAACGGCCACAACAACGTCTTCCAGGAGGTCGCGAAGTTCCGCGCCGCGCGGAAGATGTGGGCCGAGATCATGCGCGAGCGCTTCGGGGCGCAGGACGAGAAGTCGCTGAAGCTGCGCTTCCATACGCAGACGGGCGGCGTCACCCTCACCGCCCAGCAGCCGGAGAACAACATCGTGCGCGTGGCGCTGCAGGGCTTCGCGGCCGTGTGCGGCGGGACGCAGTCGCTGCACACGAACGGCTTCGACGAGGCGCTCGCGCTGCCGACCGAGCGCGCCGCGAAGATCGCGCTGCGCACCCAGCAGATCATCGGCCACGAGTCCGGCGCGGCCGACACCGTCGACCCGTTCGCCGGCTCCTACTACGTCGAGGCGCTCACCGCCGAGATCGAGCAGCGCGCGCGCGAGCTGATCGCGAAGGTCGACGAGCTGGGCGGCTCGGTCAACGCGATCGCGTTCATCAAGAACGAGATCGAGGAGTCCGCCTGGGGCTACCAGGAGCGCTACAAGTCCGGGCAGGACATCGTCGTGGGCGTCAACAGGTACGTCGACGAGGCGCTGGAGGTCCCGGACCTGTTGCGCGTCGACCCGGAGTCCGAGCGCGAGCAGGTCGAGCGCCTGCGGGCGTTCAAGGCCGACCGCGACCAGGAGCTCGTCGAGCGCCGGCTCGAAGAGCTGCGCGCGGCCGCGCGCGGCACCGGGAACCTGCTGCCGTTCATCCGCCAGGCGCTGAAGGACCGCGCCTCGATGGGCGAGGCCTGCGGCGCGATGCGCGACGTCTTCGGCCGCTACCAGCCGGACCTGTAGGGGAACTTCCGCGTTTGCAGTGACCCGGGGCCGGGAAGGCATCCCGGCCAGATGCTGCTTCCCCGCGCACGCATCCTCCCCGCACTGGTCGCCGCGCTAGTCGCCACGTTCGCCGTGACGGCCAGCGCGAGTGCGTTCTCGCTCACGAGCGTCGGCGTCAGCCCGCAGGCCGGATCCGGGCCGCTGCCCGCGAGCGGACCGGCCGCCGCCGCAGCGCATCCGAATTTCGTCACGACGCTCCGGTTCAGCGACAACGGCAGTGCGACCGCCGACTCCGTGCGCGATCTGGTGCTCCACTTCGCGCCGGGCGTCGTCGCCTACGTCAACCATGTCGGCGAGTGCTCGCAGGCGGGCTTCGCGGCGAACAGCAACTCGGCGCCGAGCTGTCCCGCCAACTCGGCCGTCGGCTCCGTCTCGACGGCGGTGACGCTGAACGTGCTCGGCGTCCCGACCCCGCAGACGCTCACCGGCACGATCTACAACCTGCAGCCGCCGGCCGGCTCGCCGGCCGCCTTCGGGATCGACATCCCGCCGCCGGTCGGGCCGCGCATCAAGCTGGTCTCGCCGATCAGCGTCGATCCGCACGACCTCGGCCTCACCGCCACGCTGAAGGGCCTGCCGAACAAGGCCAGGGTCCTCAGCCTCGGCGTCCCGATCACCGTCGGGCTGCACACGGACAGCATCACGCAGACGCTGTTCGGCTACGTCGGCGGAAAGTCGTTCTTCACGAACCCGACGGCGTGCATCAAGGCGAGCATCGCCGTCACGGCGACCTCGCACGCGAACGTGACTTCCAAGCGCAGCGGCTCTTACACACCGACCGACTGCGCGCACGTGCCGTTCTCGACCACGCTGGCGATCAACGTCGATCCGCCGATCAGCGACTTCACCTCGACCGTCACCTCCGACGTCAAGCCGGGCTCCAGCGACATCCCGCGCGTGAACTCGCACGTCAAGAGCACGACGGTGATCCTGCCGAAGAGTTTGCTGCTGAACCCTGCGCTCGCCGCGCGCCTCGACGCGTGCACCGACGCGCAGTTCAAGCTCAAGGACACCTCCGTCGCGGCCAAGTGCCCCAAGTCCTCGGCCGTCGGCGATATCAACTTCGTCTCGCCGATCCTCGGCTCGTTCCCGGGCAAGGCGTACTTCGGCTCGAGCGCGCCCGGCGATCGTCTGCGCCTCTTCCTCGACGTGCCGCTGTTCGGCGCGCACATCAAGGTCTCCGCGCACGTGCGCCCGAGCCGCACGACCGGCCAGATCACCACGGTCTTCGACCTGCTGCCGCAGATCGCCTTCACCGACTTCACGCTCACGTTCCACGGCGGCCCGCGCTCGGCGCTCGTCACGCCGACCGTCTGCGGCACGCACACGGCGAAGGCCGTCACGACGCCGTGGTCGGGCACCGCGCCCACGACCTCGACGGGGACCTTCTCCGTCTCCTTCGACGGCAAGGGCGCCGCCTGTCAGCGGATCTTCAAGCCGTCGATGTCGACCGACGTCAGCACCGGCCGGGCGGGCGCCTCACCGACGTTCACGCTCGTCGCCGTCCGCCCCGACCGCAACGTCCCGATCGGCCGCATGGCCTACCAGCTGCCCCCGGGCCTCGTCGGCAACCTGACGCTCAAGGGCCTGACCCAATGCCCGCTCGCGCTCGCCGCGAAGGCGCAGTGCCCGGCGTCGAGCCGGCTCGGCCCCGTGCGCGCGGTCGCCGGCTCCGGCACCGAGCCGCCGACGCTCGGCGGCAGCATCTACCTGACGAAGCCGAAGGTGGCGGGCGACCCGGCGGGGATCTCCGTCGCGGTGCCGGCGCAGCTCGGTCCCGTCGATGCGGGCACGGTGATCGTCGGCGCGCGCCTGCAGCTGCGCGGCGACGGCGGCCTGAACGTCACCAGCGACCCGATTCCGGCGCTGCAGGAGGGCATCCCGCTGGCGCTGCGCCGGCTCACCGTCACGGTCAGCCGCGCGGGCTTCATGCGCAACCCGACGAACTGCGGGACGAAGCCGACCTACGGCCACTTCGACGCGCTCGGCGGCGGCACCGCGGCCGCGGCCTCCTCGCTGCACTTCGGCGACTGCGACAAGCTCGACTTCAAGCCGCGCATCAACGCCTCCCTCGGCGCCAGGCACCGCACGCGCGCCGGCGCGCACCCGCCGTTCATCACCGTGATCCACGCGCACGGCAGCGACGCGGCGATCGGTGCGGCCCACGTGCGACTGCCGAAGGCGCTGGCCGCGAACGTCGACTCGCTCAACGCCGCCTGCGAGCAGGCCGCGCTCGACGCGGGCACGTGCTCGAAGCACGCCCAGATCGGCGTCGCGCGCGCGATCAGCCCGCTGTTCGCCGAAGCGGTGACGGGACCCGTCTACCTCGTCAAGCAGCCGGTCGGGCTGCCGAAGGTCGTCGTCCAGCTGCGTACGCCGATCGCGATCCAGTTCGAGGGCTTTGTGCACATCGGCAAGGGCGGGCGGATCGCGACGACGTTCCCGACCGTGCCCGACCTGCCGGTCTCGATGTTCTCGCTCACGTTCCACGGCGGCAGGTTCAGCGCGCTCCAGGCCACGAGCAACCTCTGCCGAGGGAAGCTGCGGCTGCCGTCCGACTTCCGCGGGCAGAACGGCAAGCGCGTGCGGCTGCATCCGCGGATCGCGGTGCGCGGCTGCCGCCGGCCGCATCGTCGCGCCACGCGATAGGCCATTTTGGCGCGCGTTGGCACGCCACCTTGCCTCTATTGGACACAACAGCGTTTGCCCGCCTGGTCACAGCGGGCAGCTTTTCCTCGTAGACGCCCGAGCCCCCATGCGGACGTCGTCAAGGAGGAGGACAGCAGCATGAGGCTCATCCACGCGCGGCTTCCGATCGCGATCCTGGTCGCCGCAGCCCTCGGACTCGCTCTCGCCGCCGGCGCCCCCGCAGCCGTCACCGGCGTGACGGTCACGACGTCGCCGAGCACCACGCAGTCGGGCGCACATCCGGACCTGCAGATCCAGACCGACTTCACGTACGACAGCCCGCTCGACAGCGCGCAGGACGTGACGCTCCATCTCGGGCCCGGCCTGATCGGCAGCCCGGCCGCCGCCGCAACGTGCGACCAGGCCACGTTCCTCGCCAACGGCGCCTGCCCGGTCGGCAGCGTCGTCGGCACCGATAGCCTCAACGCGACCGCGTTCACGCCTGCCCCGACGCCGGTCGCGCTCTCCGGCGAGGTCTACAACCTCGACGTCCCGGCCGGCGACACGACGCACCTGGCCTTCCTCGGCCTGCGCCTGCACACGAGCCCGACGACGAGCCTCAACGAGATCAGCGCCGTCACGACCAGTCCGGTCGACCTCGGCAACGACGCGCTGCTCGAGAACCTGCCGAACAGCTTCGGCCCCGCGCCGCTGACGATCTCGCGCATCTCGCTGACCCTCTTCGGCGCGATCCCCGGTCGCGACGCCTTCTTCATGACGAACCCGACGCAATGCCGGATCCCGGCTTCGACGCGGGTGACGGCGAACTCGCACGGCGCGCCGGGAACGTCGCTGTCGGGCGACGACAGCTACCTCGCAACCGACTGCGCGACCGAGCCGTTCACCGGCGGCGGTCTGCTGACGCAGCTCTCGACGACCCGCACCGACAGCCCCGCGTCGATCGGAGTGACCGTCACGCAGCCGCCCGATCCGAAGCCGAGCGACGCAGTCACGCGCCACAACGCGCACGTGCTGCAGTCGACGACCGTGCTGCCGCAGGGCGTCGCGATCAACCCGGCGGCGGGCACGGGCCTCGAGGCCTGCAGCGCCGCGCAGTTCGCGCAGGGCGACGCCGCGCACGCCTCCACCTGCCCGGCCGCCTCGCGGATCGCGACGGCGAGCTTCGTCGCGCCGGTCGTCGGCAAGACGTTCACCGGGCCGGTCTACCTCGGCACCCAGCCGAACGACACGTTCCGCCTGCTCGTGGACGTCGCAATCCCCGGCGCGCGGCTCAAGCTGGTCGGCCACGTGCGTCCCGACCGCTCGAACGGCCGGATCACGACCGTCTTCGACAACCTGCCGCAGATCCCGTTCACGCAGTTCGGCATCACGTTCAACGGCGGCTCGCGGTCGATCCTGAGCACGCCGCCGACGTGCGGCTCCCACAGGGCGACGTCTTCGCTCGTCCCCTACACGCGCACGACGACGCCGACGCCGCCCGACGACAGCGCCTCGACGACGTTCAGCACCTCCTACGACGGCGCGGGCGCGGCCTGCCTGAGCATCTTCAAGCCGTACTTCAACGGCGCGCTCTCAAACACGAAGGCCGGCGGCACGGGCTCCTACTCGCTCACGCTCGCGCGACCTGACCGCAACACCCAGATCAGCACCGCGGCGATCAAGCTGCCCGCAGGGCTCGTCGGCAGCCTCAAACTGAGCGGCTTGACGCGCTGCACGCTGAGCGTCGCCGGGAAGGGCCGGTGCCCCGCCTCCAGCAAGGTCGGCACGGCATCCGTCGAGGTCGGCGTCGGACCGGATCCGGCGACGCTGCCCGGCACCGTGTTCCTCACGAAGCACCGGGTGAAGGGCGATCCCGCCGCGCTGTCGGTGCTCGTGCCGGCGACGCTCGGACCGATCGACCTCGGACTGGTCGTCCTGCCGGTGCGCCTGCAGCTGCGCAGCAACGGCGGCCTGACCGCCACGACCAGCCCGCTGCCGCTCTACCAGGCCGGCGTGCCGACGGCGGTGCGCCTGGCGACGATCACGCTCGACCGCGCCGGCTTCATGCGGAATCCGACCAGCTGTGGGCGCAAGCGCTACAGCACCGCGTTCGCCGGCGTCGGCGGCGCCACCGCGACGACGCACGCCGCCTTGACGATCTCCGACTGCGACAAGCTCGGCTTCAAGCCGAAGATCGCCGTGACGCTCGGTGCCAAGGGCGCGACGGGCAGGAGCTCGCACCCGCCGTTGACGACGACGGTCACGCAGGGCAAAGGCCAGGCCGCGATCAAGCGCGTGCACGTGCGGCTGCCGCTGGCGCTCTCGACGAACCTCACGAGCGTCAACGCGGCGTGCACGCAGACGGACTTCGCCGCCGGCACGTGCGCGAAGAGCGCGAAGGTCGCGACGGCGACGGCGGTCAGCCCGCTGATCCCCAGCAAGGTCACCGGGCCCGTGTACCTCGTCCGCCGGGACAAGGGCCTGCCGAAGCTCGTCGTGCAGCTGAGGAGCCCGATCGCCCTGCAGTTCGAAGGCTTCGTGAACGTCGGCAACAACGGCGCCGTCGGGACGACGTTCCCGGCCGTTCCGGACCTCGCCGTCACGAGGTTCGTGCTCAAGTTCCACGGCGGCCGCGACGGTGCGCTGACCGCGACGCGGAACCTCTGCACGAAGCAGCTCCACTTCCCAACCGACTTCACGGGCCAGAACGGGAAGACGTCGAGGCAGCGACCCAGGATCACGGTGCCCGGCTGCAAGCGCTGATGCGGGCTGACCACGACGAGGGCGTGCGGCAGGAATCGGGCGCGCGGGCGGCGAAACCCTCCCGCGATGCCCGATCTGCAGGCATCTCGCAGGCTTGTGAAGTCGCCGCCCGAGCTGTGGGCAGAGGTGAGCGACGCGGGGTCGCTCGCGCGGCACCTGGGCGAGCTCGGCGAGATCAGGATCACCCGGCTCGAGCCCGAGACGACGGTCGCCTGGGAGGGCGAGCGCGCGAGCGGCACCATCGAGCTCGCTCCAGCCGGGTGGGGGACGTCGGTGACGTTCACCGCCGAACCGGTCGCGATCGCCGAACCGGAGCCCGCGGTCGAGGCGGAGCCGGAGCCCGAACCCGCCGCCGAGCTGCCGCGCCGCTCGTGGCTGCGCTCCCTGCTCCGTCGCCGCGACAAGGCGGTCGCGATCGCCGAGCCTGAGATCACGCCGGAGCCGGAGCCCGAGCCCGAGCCGGTCACCGAAGACCCGGTCCTCGCGGCGCTCACGGGCGCGCTCGACTCGCTCGGCTCCGCGCATCACCGCCCGTTCTCGCGCGCCTGACGAACCGAGCCCGTCGCGCCCGGCCGGGGTAAGATCCGCCGCCCCATGCGTCAGAAGGCCCCGGAGACATTCGACGAGAAGCTCGCCCAGCTCAACGAGCTGCGCGAGGAGGCGATCCACTCCGCCTCCGCGGCCGCGGTCGAGAAACAGCACGCGAAGGGCAAGCACACCGCCCGCGAGCGGATCGAGAAGCTGCTCGACCCCGGCTCCTTCCAGGAGCTCGACACGTTCGTGCGCCATCGCACGCACGACTTCGACATGCAGAAGAACCGCCCGTGGGGCGACGCGGTCGTGACCGGCCACGGCACGATCGACGGTCGTCGGGTATGCGTCTTCAGCCAGGACTTCGCCGTCGTCGGCGGCTCGCTCGGCGAGGTGATGGCCGAGAAGATGTGCAAGGTCATGGACCTGGCGGCGAAGATCGGCTGCCCCGTGATCGGGATAAACGACTCCGGCGGCGCGCGCATCCAGGAGGGGGTCGTCTCGCTCGGCGCCTACGGAGACGTGTTTCTGCGCAACGTCAAGTGCTCGGGCGTGATCCCGCAGATCTCACTGATCATGGGCCCGTGCGCCGGTGGCGCCGTCTACTCGCCGGCGATCACCGACTTCATCTTCATGGTGAAGGAGACTTCGCACATGTTCATCACGGGCCCCGACGTGATCAAGACGGTCACCGGCGAGGAGCCGACGTTCGAGGAGCTCGGCGGCGCGATGACGCACAACACGAAGTCGGGCGTCGCCCACTTCGCCTCCGAGGACGAGGACGCCTGCCTCGAGGACGCGCGCTACCTGTTCTCGTTCATGCCGTCGAACAACCTCGAGCAGCCGCCGCGCGCCCAGCCGACGGACGACCCGCAGCGGATGGACCCGGAGCTCGACACGGTCGTCCCCGACGCGCCGAACAAGCCCTACGACATGCGTTCGGTGATCCGGCTGATCGTCGACGACGGGGAATTCCTGGAGGTCCACGAGCACTTCGCCACCAACATCGTGTGCGGCCTCGCGCGGCTCGACGGCTTCCCGGTCGGCATCGTCGGCAACCAGCCCGCCTCGCTCGCCGGGGTGCTCGACATCAACGCATCCGAGAAGGCGGCTCGCTTCGTGCGCACATGCGACGCGTTCAACATCCCGCTCGTGACGCTGTGCGACGTGCCCGGCTTCCTGCCGGGCACCGCGCAGGAGTGGGGCGGCATCATCCGCCACGGCGCGAAGCTGCTCTACGCGTTCGCCGAGGCGACGGTCCCGAAGATCACCGTCATCACGCGCAAGGCGTACGGCGGGGCCTACGACGTCATGGCCTCCAAGCACCTCGGCGCCGACGTCAACTTCGCCTGGCCGCAGGCCGAGGTCGCGGTGATGGGGCCCGAGGGCGCGGTCAACATCATCTACCGGCGCGACATCGCCTCCAGCCCGACGCCCGACGAGCGGCGCGCGAAGCTGATGGAGGACTACAAGGCGCGCTTCGCCAACCCCTACTCGGCGGCCGAGCGCGGCTACATCGACGACGTGATCGTCCCGCACGAGACGCGCCCGAAGCTGATCGCCGCGCTGCACACGCTGCGCACCAAGCGCGAGCCGGGCCCGAAGCGCAAGCACGGCAACATCCCGCTGTAGCCGCGAGGCTGCTCGCACGCCGCGCAGCGCTCAGCCCAGCGAGCCGCCCTTGCGCTGATTGCACGGCGCACACAGCAGCTGGAGGTTCTCGACGCTCGTCGCGCCGCCCATCGTCACCGGGATGACGTGGTCGTACTGCAGGTCGAAGCTCGAGTCGCACTCGACGCAGCGGCCACCGTCGCGCTCGAAGACCGCGAGGCGCAGCTCGCGCGAGATCGCCTGACGCCGCGGGGCGGCCTCCCGGTCGAGCGCGAGCGCCATGTGCGCGCGCTCGAGCTTGCGCTGACGGCGGCGCTCGCGGTCGCGCACGAGCGCGAGCACGTCGGCGGCCTCGAGCTGCTCGTCCTCCCAGTAGAAGGCGTCCTCGAAGCGCCAGTAGGAGCGGCCGGCGGCGTCGAGCAGCGGTACCGGCGAGTCGTGCTGGGACGTCTCGATCGCCAGCCATGTGCGCTTGCGCCAGCCGCCGCCAAGCGTCTTCGCCCCAACCGCGAAGTCGTAGCGCCAGCCGAGCAGCGTCAGCCGGCGGGTCCACGCGCCGTTCCCGATCTCCCGCAGCACGGGCGTGGATGATCGCGGGCCCGCGCGACGGACCCTCTACCCTCTCGCGCATGAACGACGTCGCGACGGAGCTCACCCCCGCCGACGCCGCCGAGCACCTGCACGACGAGCGCTGGCAGGCCGTCGACGTGCGGCTCGCGTACGAGCGCGTCGAGGACGGCGTGATCGCCGGCGACGTGCACATCGCGCTGACCGAGCTGAGCGACCGCGCCGTGGAGATCGATCCCGAGCGACCGGTGCTGATCTACTGCCACACCGGCAGCCGCTCGGCGATGGCGGTCGCGGCGCTGCGCGGCGCCGGCTACGACGCGTACAACCTCGCCGGGGGCATCGCCGCGTGGGCCGCGGCAGGGCTGCCGGTCGCCCGGCCGACAGGCTGACGTCTAAACCCCTGAATCAGAACCGGGTTTGGTACATTTGACCTGCCCGCCCGTCGAAGGAGGAATGCAGCGCATGGAGCCGACCTCGGTCCAAGAGCAGAGCAAGAGCACCGGCAAGCCGGGCTCGCTCGACAACCCCGAGGTCGTCCAGGACGTCCCGGGACATGTGATCCCGATCCTCGAGCGCGAGTTCGACGACTTCGACACCGAGGCGCACAAGTTCCTCGACGGCGGCACGCCGGAGAACGAGTTCATCGGCTTCCGCCTCAAGCAGGGCGTCTACGGCCAGCGCCAGCCCGACGTGCAGATGATCCGCGTGAAGCTGCCGTGGGGCGGCGTCAGCCCGGAGCAGATGGAGGCGTTCGCCGACGCGATCGAGCAGTACGCGCCGCTCAACAAGGGCCACGTCACGACCCGGCAGAACATCCAGATCCACCACATCCCGCTTCCGGACGCGGCGAAGTTCATCCGCGTGATCAGCGACGCCGGCCTCTCCAGCCGCGAGGGCTGCGGCAACACCGTGCGCAACGTCACCGCCGACCCGTGGGCCGGCGTCTGCGACGACGAGATCTTCGACCCGACCTCCTACGCGGGCGCCTACGTGCGCTACTTCGTGCGCCACCCGACGACGCAGCTGATGCCGCGCAAGGTCAAGACCGCGTTCACCGGCTCCGACGCCGACCGCGCGATCACCGGCATCCACGACATCGCCTTCCTGAGCCGCGTCAAGGACGGCGTCAAGGGCTTCGAGGTGCGCGTCGGCGGCGGCACGTCGATCATGCCCCGCGTCGCCCCGACGCTCTACGAGTTCGTCGAGGCCGACAACGGCGACTACCTGAAAGTCGCAGAGGCCGTCTTCCGCATCTTCAACCGCCAGGACTGGCTGCGCGTGAACCGCGCGCGCGCCCGCATCAAGGTCTTCGTCGACAAGTTCGGCATCGACGAGCTGCGCAACCAGGTCGAGGAGGAGCTGAAGGGCGACTGGGTCGCCGAGCGCGACTTCGACCCGCAGCCGCGCCTGTTCATCCACGACGAGGAGGCCAACGCGCCCGCCGCGCCCGCGAGCTACGGCTCGCCGAACGGCGACCTCTCCGAGTTCGACCGCTTCCGCGCCGCCAACGTCACGCCGCAACGCCAGGCCGGCTTCTCCGCCGTCCAGATCAAGATCACCCGCGGCGACCTCACCCCCGAGCAGTTCCGCGGGCTCGCCGCGATCATGCGCGAGCACACCGGCGGCTACGCGCGCACGACCGTGCACCAGAACATCCTCCTGCGCTGGGTGCGCGACGAGAGCGTCTACGACGTCTGGACCAAGCTCAAGGCGCTCGACCTCGGCGACGCCGGCGCCGACGAGATCTCCGACGTCGTCTCCTGCCCCGGCACCGACTCCTGCAAGCTCGGCATCACCAGCTCGATGGGCCTCAACCAGGCCGTCAAGCAGAAGATCGACGAGATGCAGATCGACGACGAGCTGACGCGCAAGATCCACATCAAGATGTCCGGCTGCCCGAACGGCTGCAGCCAGCACCACATCGCCAACATCGGCTTCTACGGCGCCTCGATCAAGGTCGGAGACAAGACGATCCCCGCCTCGATCGCGCACATCGGCGGGCGCTACGAGGGCGGCGAGGTCGCCTACGGCGCCCGCCTCAAGGCACGCATCCCATCCAAGCGCGTGCCCGACGCGGTCGAGCGCTGGATCCGCTTCTACGAGTCCGACCGCCAGGACGGCGAGGAGTTCAACGCCTTCGCCGAGCGCGTCGGCACCGCCGCCTTCGAAGCACTCGTGAAGGACCTCTCGATGCCCGCCGAGTTCAACCTCGAGAACATGAACCTGTTCATCGACTGGACGAAGAACGTGCCATTCGAAGTCGTCCGAGGAGAGGGCGAGTGCGCTGTCTGAGCGTGTCTCGCCGCCCCTGACGGCGTCCTCAGTCGCTCGCCTGCGAAGCAGGCCACGCTCCTTGCGTCCTTGTCAGGAACGACGATCCATCGCTCAGCCAGAGCCGCCAGGCAGATAACCTCCTCGTCGTGAACCGTCGTCCGCAGTTGAGGATCGTCGCTCCTTCCGCCTCGCCTGAGGAGGCGGCGGCGGTCGTGGCGGCGTTGGAGCGGTTCATGCGGGAGACGGCGCCGGTGGTGGTTGCGGTCGAGCCGGCGGTCGATGCGTGGACGCGGACGGCGCTGCTGGAGGGTGTGAGCCGCGAGGACGAGATGCCCGCGGCGTGGGGCGACCCACATCCGTGGGGTCGTTGAGCTTCAGCGCGGTCATCTTCGACTGCGACGGGGTGCTGGTGGACAGCGAGCTGCTCGCGGCGCCGATCCTCGCGCACACGTTGACCGAGCTCGGGCTGCCGACGACGCCCGAGGACATCGATCGCGACTTCAAGGGGCGCTCCTGGGCACACGGGCTCGCAGTGATCGAAGCGCGGCTCGGCCACCCGCCGTGGCCGGACCTGCGCGAGCGCTACCGCGAGCGGCTGTTCGCCGCCTTCGACGAGCACCTCGAGCCCGTCGCGGGGATCGCGGCGGCGCTGGACGCGATCGCGCTGCCGTGCTGCGTCGCCTCCAGCGGCGACCACGAGCGGATCCGCCGCGGGCTGGCGGCGGGCGGCCTGCTGGACCTCTTCGACGACGCGGCGATCTTCAGCGTCGACGACGTGGCGCAGGGGAAGCCCGCACCCGATCTGTTCCTGCACGCCGCCGCGCGGATGGGCTTCGACCCCGCCGCGACCGCGATCGTGGAGGACAGTCCGGCAGGGGCGCAGGCCGGACGAGCGGCGGGGATGCGGGTCTTCGGATACGCCGAGCGCACGCCCGCCGAGCAGCTTCGGGCAGCCGGAGCGACGCCGTTCACGCGCATGGCCGAGCTCCCGAGCCTGCTTGCCGCATGAAATTCCCGAAATCCGCTCGGGTTTTGATATTTTTACTGTCCTCATGAGCACGAGCGCCCCCATCGACCAGACGATCGCCGACGGCGCCGAGACGCTGTCCGCCGAAGAAGTGATCGCGCGGATGGTCGAGCGTCTCCACCCGCGCCTCGTGCTCGCATGCTCCTTTCAGCAGGAGGAGTCGGTCCTGCTCGACCTGCTGATGAAGGTCGAGCCGCAGGCGCGCATCTTCACGCTCGACACGAACGTGCTCTTCCCCGAGACGTACGAGACGTGGAAGGCGATGGAGCAGCGCTACGGGATGGAGATCGAGGCCGCCAGCGGCATCTCGCTCGCCGCGCAGGCTGCGCAGCACGGCGACGAGCTGTGGAAGCGCGAGCCCGACCGCTGCTGCGAGATCCGCAAGGTGACGCCGCTGCGCGAGACGCTCAGCCAGGTCGACGGCTGGATCGTCGGCGTGCGCCGCGACCAGGCGCCGACACGCGCGGGCACGCCGAAGATCGGCTGGGACCCCAAGCACGGCATCTGGAAGGCCGCGCCCCTCGCCGACTGGAGCGAGAAGGACGTCTGGCGCTACATCCACGCGAACGACCTGCCGTACAACCCGCTGCACGATCGCGGCTACGCGTCGATCGGCTGCACCCACTGCACCGTTCCGGCCGCCGACCGCAGCGGGCGCTGGGCCGGCAGCGACAAGCTCGAGTGCGGGTTGCACGGCTGACCGGCGCCTGCCGGATCGATCGACATGGACTGGCCGCTCGTCATCGCGTTCGGACTCCTCGTCGGGATCCTCGTCGGCACGACCGGAATCGGCGGCGGCTCGCTGATGACGCCGCTGCTGATCCTCGTGCTCGGGACGGCTCCGGTGACGGCGGTCGGGACGGACCTCGCCTACGCGGCCGTCACGAAGACGGTCGGCGGCTGGCGGCATTGGCGCCGCGGCAGCGTCGACCTGGGCATCGCGCTGTGGCTCGCGGTCGGCAGCGTTCCAGGCGCGCTCGGCGGCGTCTACGTGCTGCACCTGCTCGAGGACTCGCTCGGCGACAACTTCGACACGGTCCTGCTCGTGCTCGTCGGCGGCGCGTTGCTGCTCACGGGCCTTGCCGTGCTTGCGCGCGCGCTGTTCATGTCCGGCGCCAACGAGCGCCATACGGTCGAGTTCGAGCGGCGCCACAAGGTGGCGGCCGTCCTGATCGGCGTCTCGGTCGGATTCGTGCTCGGACTCACCTCGGCCGGGAGCGGCGCGCTGATCGCCGTCGGCCTGATCCTCGTCTTCCGGCTGAAGCCGCTGCGCGTCGTCGGCACTGACGTCTTCCACGCCGCGCTGCTGCTGTGGGTGGCGGCGTTCGCCCACGTGGTCAGCGGAAACGTCGACTTCGCGCTCGCCGGCAACATCCTGATCGGATCGATCCCCGGCGTGTGGATCGGGTCGAATCTCGCTTTCCGGCTGCCGGAGAACGCCCTGCGCCCGACGCTCGCTATCGTCCTCCTCGCCGCCGGACTCGCGCTGCTGAAGAAGGCCGGCGCCGACTATCCCGTCTCTGTCATCTTCCTCGTACCGATCGCGGTCGCGGTCGCGGCGGGGACGCTTCACCGAATTCGCGCACGTGCCGAGCGCACGCGTGCTCAACTTGCAGCAGAATCCGCATGAGCTACGAGCTGTCCCATCTCGACGCCCTCGAGGCCGAGGCGATCCACATCATGCGCGAGGTCGCCGCCGAGCTCGAGCGGCCCGTGCTGCTGTTCTCCGGCGGCAAGGACTCGATCGTCCTGCTGCGCCTCGCCGAGAAGGCCTTCCGCCCCGCGCGGTTCCCGTTCCCGGTGATGCACGTCGACACCGGCCACAACTTCCCCGAGGTGATCGAGTTCCGCGATCGGCTCGTGGAGGAGGTCGGCGAGCGGCTGCTCGTCGCCTCCGTGCAGGAGTCGATCGACCGGGGGCGCGACGTCGAGGAGACCGGCCCGCGCGCCTCGCGCAACCGCCTGCAGACCGTGACGCTGCTCGACGCGATCGCC
>Ga0134121_10000572_pt1 | contig 41109 bp, 39 predicted proteins | sample KB301_FD_96463 | JGI IMG/M metagenome (GOLD analysis project Ga0134121, IMG submission 96463) | Terrestrial soil microbial communities without Nitrogen fertilizer from Kellogg Biological Station, Michigan, USA - KB3-0-1 | ecosystem: Environmental > Terrestrial > Soil > Unclassified ...
CAGGGCACCGACCGTACCTGCTCTCTTACTGAAGGCGTTGGTAGTAGGGCTCTTCACGGGATGCGTCCTAGACTGAGGTCGGTCGGGGTTGTGAACAACCTCTTGAGAAACCACACCTAGCCCCCAGCCGCGCCGCCCCTGCCCGGGCGCGCATCGCCCTGATGATCGGCGGCCGTCGTCAGAACGCGGTTCGCGAATAGGATATGCGCGGGGGGCCGCCCCCACTCCCCCGGACCCCGGACAGAACGGGCCTTCCCGGCGGAATCCACCCCGGGCCGCGGTTGGCCCGGCGGTTGCTGCGGCCGCCCCGGGAGAAAGGTTTCTCGATGGCATCACCGACGCGTCGGTCCGGTCCGCGGCCGGCACTGCTGCTCATCACCGGGCTGCTGATCGTGGCGGCCGGAGGAGCCGCCGCCTGGACCCTGGTCCCGCGCCGGACGTCGATGCCCGACCGCCTGCGCGCCCTCGTCGCCGGGGCCAACCCCGAGGACAACCCTTTCATGAACGTCGCCCGTGCCAAACGCCTCGAAGAGCAGTGGACGAAGGCGGGGGAGAAGGCCGGGCCGGCGGTCCTTTTCAACCTCTCGAAGGAGCTGCTCAACGCCGGCCGCACCAATGACGCCATCGCCCGGCTGGACGAGTTCGAGGCGCAGATGCGCCGTCACGGCGAGCCGGCCGGCTCGAAGCGCTGGATCGACCTCCGGATCCAGCAGGCGATCTCCCAGCTGCGCCGCGCCGAGGAGGAGAACTGCTCGGCGCACCACAACCCGAAGTCGTGCCTCTTCCCGATCCGCGGCGCGGGTGTGCACCAGGTGACGCGGGGTTCGGAGGCCGCAGTTCGCCTCTTGCTCGAGGTGCTGCAGGCGGACCCGGACAATCTGCAGGCGCGCTGGCTCGTCAACGTGGCCGCCATGACGCTCGGGACGTGGCCCGACGGCCTGACGGAGGCCGTCCGGATCGGGCCGGAGCACTTCGTCTCCGACGCCGACATCGGCGAGTTCAATGACATCGCGGCCGACCTCGGTCTCGATGTGGACGATCTGGCCGGAGGATCGATCGCCGAGGATTTCGACGGGGACGGCGATCTCGACCTGATGATCTCGGCCATGGGGCTCCAGTCCCCCCTGCGCCTCTTCCGCAACAACGGCGACGGGTCGTTCACCGAGATGTCGAAAGAGGCCGGCCTCGAAGGCGAGACCGGCGGCCTGAACATCGTCGAGACCGACTACGACAACGACGGCCGGCCGGACGTCTTCGTGCTGCGCGGCGGCTGGATGGGGGCCGGGGGAATCTACCCGCGCTCCCTGCTGCACAACGAGGGAAACGGCACGTTCACCGACGTGACCGAGGACGCGGGCCTCCTGGCCTTCGCTCCGACGCAGACCGCCACCTGGTTCGACTACGACGACGACGGCTGGCTCGACGTGTACGTCGGCAACGAGTCGGGAAAGGACCGGCCCCACCCCAACGAGCTCTACCACAACAACCGCAACGGCACCTTCACCGAGGTCGGGCACGCGAGCGGCGTGGACGTCATCGGCTTCGTGAAGGGGGTGACGAGCGGCGACTTCGACAACGACGGCCGCGCCGACCTGTTCGTCTCGAATCGCGGCGGGGACAAGAAGCTGTATCACAACGACGGGCCGGCCCCGGGAGGCGGCTGGCGCTTCACCGATGTCGCCGCGCGCGCCGGCGTCAACGGCCCGCTCTACAGCTTCCCGACCTGGTTCTTCGACTATGACAACGACGGGTGGGAGGACCTGTTCATCTCGGGCTACATGATCCAGGACGCCGGCGACATCGCGGCGGACGTCCTGGGCCTGCCGACGCGCGGCGAGCGCCTGCGCCTCTACCGCAACAAGGGGGACGGCACGTTCGCCGACGTCACCCACGAGGCGCACCTCGATCACGTGATCTCGACGATGGGGTCGAACTACGGCGACCTCGACAACGACGGCTGGCTCGACCTCTACCTCAGCACCGGCGATCCCAACCTCGGCACGCTCGTCCCGGACCGGGTGTTCCGCAACGCGGCGGGAAGGCTTTTCCAGGACGTGACCACCTCGGGCGGCTTCGGCCAGCTGCAGAAGGGGCACGGCGTGTCGTTCGCCGACTTCGACAACGACGGCGACCAGGACATCTACCACGTGGTCGGCGGCGCCTTCGAGACGGACCACTTCCGCAACGCCTTCCTCCTGAACCCGGGGCACGGGAACCATTTCCTCGTCCTCAAGCTCGAAGGGGTGCGCGCCAACCGCGCCGCCATCGGCGCCCGCGTGCGCGTGGTCGTCTCCACGCCGGCGGGGGAGCGGAGCCTCTTCAGGACCGTGCGCACCGGCGGCTCGTTCGGCGGATCGCCGCTGCGCCAGGAGATCGGGCTCGGCGACGCGACCGCCGTCACGCGGGTGGAGATCGGCTGGCCCGGCTCGGCCGACCTGCAGGTGATCACCGGTCTCGAGCCGGATCGGCGCTACGTCGTGCGCCAGGGAGATCCCGCCGCGAAGCCCTTCACGCTGATGCCGTTCAAGCTCAGCGGCGCGCCGCGCTCGTGATAGCCCCGGCGGCGGGAACGAGGCGGGCCCGGGTCGCCGCCTGGCTCGGCCTCGCGGCGGCGCTCCTGCTGTCGCTCGCGCTCGTGCTCACTCCGATGGGGCTCATCCAGCCCTTCCGTGCGCAGACGGACGCGGGCGTGCACCTGTCGTACGTGCTGCGCTCATGGTCTCCGCCGGCGACGCTGTTCCTGCTGCTCGTCGGTCTCGTGGCGGCGGTGGCGCTCGTGAAGACCTCCGGCTGGATCGGCCGAACCGGCGTCGCCCTCATCGTCCTGCTTTTGACCGGAAGCGCCTGGCTTTCGCGCCAGAACCACTTCGAGTGGATGTTCCACCCGATCGCCGACCCGCGCCTCGCCGGCCTCGAAGGGGAGCACGGCCTGGCGGACGACGATCTGATCCTCGGCGTCACCGTCGGAGACGCGGCGCGCGCGTACCCGGTGAAGGCGCTCGCCTATCACCACGTGGTCAACGACGAGGTCGGCGAGCGCGCGCTCGTCGCGACGTATTGAACGTTGTGCCACACCGGTCTGGTGTGGAGCCGGCGGGTGGACGGGAGGACGCTGCATTTCCATCTCGCCGGCATCAAGAACCAGAACTTCATCATGCGCGACGAGGAGACCGGCTCGTGGTGGCAGCAGATCACCGGCTGCGCCATCGAGGGGCCGATGCGCGGCCGGTGCCTCGACCCGGTGCGCTGGGATGAGGTGACCTGGGCCGTCTGGCGGCACGATCACCCGGCGACGCAGGTGCTGCTGCCGGTGGCGGAGCGGGTCGAGGAGTATGCGGGCAAGGACTGGGAGAAGGAGATCGACGAGCTGCCGCTGGTCACTCCGGTGGACCCGGCCGACACGCTCGCCCCGCGCGATCTCGTGGTCGGTGTCACTGCCGGAGAGGCCGCGACCGCGTTTCCCTGGCGCGACCTGCTGGACCGCGGCACCCTCGCGGGAGTCGTCGGCGGCACGCCGGTGCTGCTCGTCGTGCACCCGGACGGATTATCGCTGCGCTGCTTCGACCGCCGCGTCGACGGAACGACGGTCGATCTCGATTACCCGCCGTGCGGTCCGCCTTGGCTCGGACCCGATGAGCTGCTGCGCGATCGGGACACCGGGAGCGGCTGGGACTTCGCCGGTGCAGCCACGAGCGGCGCGCTCGCCGGGAAGAAACTCCGGCCGATTCCCTGCATGAAGGACGACTGGTTCGACTGGAAGCTGTATCACCCCGGCGGCGCGGTGGCCCGGGCGCCCGGCGTGGAACCCGCCGGGCAGCCGGCCGCCGCGAAATCCGGCGGACCGGTCACACAGGCGCCTGCGCGTTCAGGCCGGCGCGGGCGCGGGGGCTCTCCGGGGGCCTAGTCGATGAGATCGGGGTCGGGTGGCTGCGGGCCGGGGATGATGCCGGCGATGTCGGGATCGATCCCGTCGGCCCGGCCGGCGGCGGCCTCCTCCCGCTGCTTGTTCCGCTCCACCTTGCGGGCGAGCTTGTCCTGACGCCGCTCCTGGCGGGCGATCTCCTTCTGGCGCTTCATGAAGCTCGACTGCGAGCGTTTCGACACGGTCAACCCCTGGGAAACCGGTGATTCGATGAAAGCCGGTGATGACGGACTACAGACTTCGCTTCTTCGCCCTCAGCCCGCGACGGCTGCCCCCCTCCTTGCGAAACGGCGGCGGCTCCCCGCCACCGATCGGCGGTCCGAACGAACGGAAGCTCGGCGGCCGCGACGGGCCGCGATCGGCGCCGCGCTCGCGCGCCTCGCTGACGTTCATCGCACGCCCCTGCAGGTCCCGCCCGTTGAGCGTGGACACCGCCCGCTGCGCTTCCTGCTCGGTCGTCATCTCCACGAACCCGAAACCACGCGACTTGCCGGTCATCCGATCGCGCACGATCGAGGCCGACGAGCATGAACCGGCTTCCGAGAACGCCTGGCGCAGATCATCGTCCGAGACGTCGAATGAAAGATTCCCGACAAACAGCCTCGTCCCCATCCTCGCTCCTTCCGCGGGCCTGTATCTCAGCGCCGGCATGGCGGCGCAAGCATCGGTTTGGACTGAACGAATCCTCTGGCAGTCTAACCGCAGGACCTTGCGATCGTCAACGAAAGCGGGCACATCCCGGGCCGACGTCACCGACCGGCAGGTCCACCTCGAAGCTCCGTTTTCATTCGCCGATGGGGGGATTCGAAACACGCCTCTCAACGTGGGGATGGGGTCAGGTCGGGTAGCATCCGCGGTGTGGCGGGGGATCGGTTCGAGGCCTGGGTGATGTCGCTGGAGCAGAGGCATCTGGCGGACCGGACGTTTCAGGAGGTGCGGCGCGGGTTGCAGGCGCTGTCGTCGCTGTACGTCGAGCGGCGCGGGCGGATCGGGAAGGGGGCGGCGCTCGAAGGGGAGGGGAAGCGGGCGGCCTTCGCGCTGTTCTATGCGCCGCTGCACTTCCTCGTGACGCGCGAGGTCGTGCGGGCGCTCGAAGCGGCGCGCCCGGGGCCGCGGGCGCTCGTCGATCTCGGCTGCGGCACGGGTGCGGCGGGGGCCGCGTGGGCGCTCGAGGTGCGCGGCCGCTGCCACGTGCACGCGATCGATCGCAGCGGCTGGGCGGTGGATGAGGCCAGGCGCACTTATGACCTTCTCGGCGTGGACGCGCGCGCGGCGCGCGGGTCCCTTCTCGACGTGCCGCTGCCGGGGCGCGGCGGCGGCATCCTGCTCGCCTGGACGGTCAACGAGCTCGACGACGAAGCCCGCGCGCGGCTGCTCGATCGCGTGCTCGAAGCCGGCCGGCGCGGGGCCGCGGCGCTCGTGATCGAGCCCATCTCGCGCCGGGCCGTCCCGTGGATGGAAGGCTGGCGCACCGCCTTCGAGGCCGAAGGGGGACGCACCGATGCGTGGCGCTTCCCGGGGGAGCTGCCGGAGACGCTGGCACGGCTCGATCACGCCGCCGGCCTCGATCACCGCGAGCTGACGGCGCGCAGCCTCTGGCTTCCGGCCTCGCGCCGATAGACCGGCTCCCCGATCCCCGCCAGGCAGCCGGCGACCGGTGTGTCGCGAATGCCGGGGTGCGCTAGAGTCCTGCGATGTTCCTTCCGCTCGGGGACAGTCCGAATCCGCCCGGACGGCCGTTCGTCACGTGGGCGATCATCGCGCTGAACGTCGCCGTCTACGTCTGGATGCTGCCGTTCTCCTTCCAGCCGGCCGACCCGAACGATCCGGCCTTCGGCGCGTACCTTCAGGCCATCGCCGACGACCGCCACCTCAGCATGACGGAGGTGCGGCAGGTCGCGGGAGGACTGAGCGCCTACGACCTCGTCGTCTTCCGGCACGGGTTCCATCCGGCGTCACCGACGATCGCCGGGCTGCTCGCCTCGATGTTCCTCCACGGCGGGCTCATGCACCTGCTGGGGAACATGCTCTTCCTGTGGATCTACGGGGACAACGTCGAATACCGGCTGGGGCACGTCCTCTACCTCCTGACCTATCTCGGCACGGGGGCCGTGGCCGGCTTCGGCGACCTGCTCATCCGGATGGGGTCGAACCTGCCGGCGGTCGGCGCTTCGGGGGCGATCTCGGGCGTGCTCGGCCTGTACTTCGTCTGGTTCCCGCACAACCGGGTGCGCACGTACGTCTTTCTCTTTCCGCTGTTCGTGAACGTGGTGGAGCTGCCGGCGCGCCTCGTCCTCGGCGCGTTCGTCCTCATCGACAACCTGCTGCCTCTGGTCTTCGGGGGAGAGGCGGGCGTGTCGCATGGAGCACACATCGGGGGATTCGTCGCCGGCGCCGTCTTCGCCTTCGTCACGCGCGGTGGACTGCTGCGGCGCGCGGGGCCCGGGACGCGGCCCGGGTTCACCGCGGCCACCGATCCGGGTGACGATCTCGGGACACAGCGTGCGGTTCCTCCGCCCATCCGGTCCGCGGCGCCGGCCTCGATCCGCGAAGCGCTCGAGCACGGCCGGTGGGAGGAGGCGGCGAAGGCGTTCTTCGACGCGCCGCGGGCGCGCACGCGGACGGGCATCGGCCCCTGGGACAAGATCCGCCTCGGCGATGCGCTGCGGCTGCACGGTCATGCGCGCCCGGCCCTCGCCGCATACCAGCGGGCGCTCGTGGATCATCCGGCGGGGCCGGGACGCGCCGCGGCGCACCTCGGTGCCGCCAAGGTGCTCCTCGAGTCCTTCGACAACCCCACCGCCGCCTACCAGCATCTTCATGGGGCGCTCGAGGAGCGTCCCGATGCGCAGGAGGAGGCGGAGGCGCGCGCCCTGCTCGATCGGCTGCGCGGCCTGGTCAGGCACGTCCACCGCGGGTTCCCGGCCTGAGGCGTCGCGGGTTCGGGCCCGGGAGCACTCGGGCCCTTCGAGCCGGCCGCTTGACATCCCCCGGAGCCTCTCTGTGACAATCGCTTCCATGGACCGCCGCTCCACCCTGGCCATCGCAGGCCTTTTCGCCGTGGCCGCCCTCGCCGCCGGGACCATCCTCCTTCTTCGCAAGAACGCTCCTTCCGAGGGGTCCGGCGGAGGGGAGAGCCTCGACGTGGCCCAGAGCTTCGGGCTGGAGCTGCCCTCCACCGCCGATGCCTCCGCGGCGCGCCGCATCGAGGCGCTGCGGGCGGCCGCGGGCGAGGAGAGCTCTCCGGCCCAGCTCACGGTGGACTATCCCCAGGATCAGTCGATCGTGCCGCCCGAGCTGCCCCCACCGACGTTCCTGTGGCACGACGGGTCGGCCCAGGCGGACTCCTGGCTCGCGGAAGTCACCTTCGAAGGGGGAACCGAGCGGATCGACGTGCTCGTGAAGGGGGAGCCGCCGCCGCAGGGGGAGATCGACAAGCGCTGCATCTCGGAGCGCAACGAGATCTACAAGGGAACGCCCTACCAGGCGTCGGCGAAATCGTGGAAGCCGGACCCGGTCGTCTGGAAGGCGCTCAAGGAGCGGGCCGCGTCGAGCCCTGCGACCGTGGCCTTCCTCGGCTTCCGCAAGGCCGAGCCGGGACGCGTCCTGTCGCGCGGCCAGGTGCGCCTCGCCACGTCGCGGGACCCCGTCGGCGCCCCGATCTTCTACCGCGACGTGCCGCTGATGCCGTCGCAGACCGAGGAAGGGGTCATCAAGCCGCTCGCCAAGGGCGCGCTGCCGCTCATCATCTGGCGCCTGCGCGACGTCTCCCGCACCGAGAGCCGCGCCATGCTCACCGACATGCCCACCTGCGCCAACTGCCACTCCTTCTCGAACGACGGGAAGACGATGGGGATGGACATCGACGGGCCGCAGGGGGATCGCGGGGCGTACGCGCTCGTGCCGATCGCCAACCGGATTTCGATCGGCTACAAGGACGTCCTGACCTGGAACGCCTTCCCCGGCAAGCCGAAGGACTTCATGACCATCGGCTTCCTGTCGCGCGTCAGCCCGGACGGGCAGCACGTCATCTCGACCGTCAACGAGTCGCTGTACGTGCAGAACTTCTGGAACTACAAGTTCAACCAGGTGTTCTATCCGACCCGGGGCATCCTCGCCGTCTACGATCGCGAGACCCGGACCATCGCGGCGCTGCCGGGGGCGGACGATACGAACTACGTCCAGTGCGATCCGGTCTGGTCGCCGGACGGCAAGACGATCGTCTTCGCGCGCGCCGCGGCGCGCGATCCCTACATCGCCGGCCGGCCGGATGCGACCTACTCGGGCGATCCCAACGAGACGCCGATCCAGTACGACCTGTATCGCGTCCCGTTCGGCGACGGCCGCGGCGGAGAGCCCGTGCCGATCGAAGGGGCGGGCCGCAACGGCATGAGCAACTCGTTCCCGAAGGTCTCGCCGGACGGGCGGTTCATCGTCTTCGTGCAGGCGAAGAACGGCCAGCTCATGCGTCCCGACAGCAAGCTCTGGATCGTCCCCTTCGAGGGAGGGACGCCGCGCCTGATGCGCGCCAACCTGCCGCTGATGAACTCGTGGCACTCCTTCTCGCCCAACGGCCGCTGGCTCGTCTTCACCTCGAAGAGCTCCACGCCCTACACGCAGATGTTCCTGACCCACATCGACGAGGAGGGGAACGATTCGCCGGCGATCCTCATCGAGAACAGCACCGCGGCCAATCGCGCCGTCAACCTGCCCGAGTTCGTCGCCGCCCCGTACGACCAGTTCAACGGCATCGACGTGCCGGCGGTCGAGCACGCGCGCCATTTCGGCCGCGGCACCGATCTCGCGCTCAAGGGGGAGCACGAGGAGGCGGTGAAGGAGTTCCGCATCGCGCTGTCGACCGAGCCGAACGACTGGAAGACGAGCGAGTGGCGCATCCGCGAGAGCCTGAGCAAGTCGCTCCTGATGCTCGGCCGGCAGCCCGAGGCGCTGGAGCAGATCACCGAGTCGCTCCGTCTCAATCCGTACAACGGCGAGATGCACGCCAACCTCGCGGCCTTCCTGTTCGAGGCGGGGGACAAGGAGCGCGCCTTCCAGCACCTCGACCTCGCCATCCGCCTGATGCCGAAGAGCGCGCTGCCGTACTACAACCGCGGGACGATGAAGCTCAAGGGAGGCGATCGCGCCGGGGCGATGGCGGACTATGCCGAGGCGATCAAGCTCGATCCCAACGACCCGGCGTCCTACTACGCCCGCGGGCTGGCCCGCGCCGACTCCGGCGACTCGGGCGGGGCGCTCCAGGACCTGACCGAGGCGCTGCGCGTGGCGCCGGCCGACTGGCCGCGACGCTCCGAAGCCCAGGCGCGGCAGCGCCAGCTCCGGCAGGCCCTCGCCGGCTCCGGCCAGCGCGGCCGCTGAGAATCTCCTCGTCCATTTGGTCGAAATGACGACGCCCCGGACGACGAAGGGGTGAACGAAGGAATGGGCGGCCCTGCGCCGCAACGAGGAGACCCCATGCCGACCTACCTGGCGCTGCTCTACGACGACCCGGCGCAGTTCGAACAGGTCCCCCCGCAGGAGATGCAGGCCATCATCCAGCGCTACCGGACGTGGAGGCTGCGCCGTGAAGGAGAAGGCGCGGTCCTGAGCGGCTACAAGCTCGCCGACGGCGAGGGCCGGGTCCTGCGCCGCCGCGGCGGCCGTCTCTCCGTCACCGACGGCCCCTTCGCGGAAGGCAAGGAGCTGGTCGGCGGGTACTTCGTCCTGCGCGCCGAATCCTACGAACAGGCGCTCGCGATTCTCGAGGACTGCCCCCACCTGGAGTTCGGATCCATCGAGGTCCGCGCCCACGACGCGAGGGTCCGCCCGGACTAGTCGTACGGCCGGTCCCGCTCTCCGGCGCCTCCCGCGACCACAGCGCCTGCATTCCTGCTTTCCGGGATCACCAATTGGTGATCGCACAGGATTGTGAGGGGCGCATCTTGAAGGGGGGATCCCGGTGCCTATATTGACCACCCTGCGGGGGAGTGCGCCGCGCGGGGAGGCCGTATGGGAAGCCACACGTCGGAAGTCCGTGCCCGGGGGAACCGTGTCGTCTTCGGGGCGGCGCTCGTGGCCGCCCTGGCAGCCGTCATCCCGGCCCCCGCCGCGGTGCGCACCGTGCCCGCGCAGGCGGCGAGCCAGTCCTCGGCGTCGCGCAAGCCGGATGACGCACAGTCGGCGGCCGAGTGCAAGGGCACGGCCGAGGGCTGCCCGCAGGCGGCGCTGCCGGTGTTCGCGGCGGAGGAGATCCAGGCGCGCAGCGGCGCCCGCCAGAACGCGGGAACGACCGGCCGCGTCGAAGGCACCGTCAACCTCGGGCCGCGCCTCAAGGCCCGGAAGATGCGTTTCGCCCTCTATCCCCAGGATTCGCAGCAGGCCCTGGCCGACGCGCGCGTGACGGAGACACCCAAGGGCGAGAGGGACGACGAGTTCCGCAATGTCGTGGTCTACGTCGAGAGCGTCCCGGCGATCGAGACGGCGGCCCGCGCCGCCGCGACCAACCCGCCGCGCGGGCTGTCGATCCGCCAGGACGGCCTCGCCTTCGTGCCGCACGTGCTCCCTGTCCTGCGCGGCACGACCGTGGACTTCCCCAACACCGACCCGGTCTTCCACAATGTCTTCTCGCTGGCGCGCGCCGCCACCTTCGATCTCGGCCGCTACCCGCGCGGCGACGCCCGCTCGGTCCGCTTCGACACCCCGGGCATCGTCAAGGTCTTCTGCCACATCCATTCCGACATGAGCGCGGTGGTGCTGGTCCTCGACAATCCCTACTTCGTCGCGCCGGACGCCTCGGGGCGCTTCAGCCTCGACGGGCTGCCTCCGGGGGAATACAAGGTCGTCGCCTGGCACGAACGCGCCCGGCCGTCGCGCCGCAGCGTGAGGATCGAGCCGGGACGCGCCACCAACGTGACGTTCGACATCCCGCTGAGCGACGAAGGTCCGGGTGACTGACCGGCTGCGTCGCGCCCTCAGCCTGCGCACGCAGCTCCTGCTGTTCAGCGCGCTGCTCACCGTCGCCGTCGTCGGGGTGATGTTCTCCCTGCTCGGCGTCACCGTCCGCACGCAGACGCGGCGCCTGCTCACGGCCACGCTGGCGCAGCACCAGCAGCGCATGGCGGCGATCCAGCGGTCGCGCACCGCCGAGCTCGTGCGCGCCTCGGTTCTCCTGACCGAGAGCCCGACGCTGCGGGCGGCGCTCGAGACCTACGAGACCGAGCGCGACCGCAGCGGGGCGCGGCGCTCCGACCTGCTCGAGACCATCCAGCGCGAGCTGACGCGCGTGGCGAGCGGGCTCGATCGCGACCTGGTGGTGATGACCGATCCGCGCGGCGGCGTTCTGGCGTCGCGGGCCAGGGATCCGGGCGACATCGCCAGCGCGACCATGGCGCTGCGCCAGGCGGCCGCCGGCTGCGCCGCGCTCGACGACGATGCGGTCCAGGACGGCGCCCCGGCCCCGGCGCGGTCGGAGCTGGTGTCGTTCGACGGAAGGCTTTACCAGGTCGGGTGCGTGCCCATCGTTCTCGGCGGCGACGTCATCGGCGGGCTCGTGCTCGGCGACCGGCTCGACCAGGCCTGGGTCGATCGGGTGAGCGACGACCTGGGCGCCGACGCGCTGGTCGTCAGCGGCGGCAAGGTCGTCGCCTCGAGCCGCCCGGGCGTTCCGGAGACGCTGCCGGGGCTGCGCGAAGGGCACGGCCACGCCGGAGAAGGCGCGCTCCTGAACCTCGCCGGCGAGGAGCTGGTCGCGGTCTCGGTGCCCCTGGCGAAGGACCCGCAGGCCGGGGACGCGCAGCTCGTCCTGATGCATTCGCTGACCAGCGCCCTGGCCCCGTCCGACAAGTCGTTCCGCCAGGTGCTGCTGATGTACGGGTTGCTGTCGCTGGTGCTGGCGGTGGCCGCGGCCTCGCTCGTCGCCCGCTCGGTCCTGCGACCCCTCGACCGCTTCGTGGCGTTCCTGCGCCAGGTGACCGAGACGCGCGATCGCGGCCTGCGCTTCGACGAGCCCGGCGGGCCCGAGATCCAGACGCTCGCGACCTCGTACAACCACCTGATGGCGGCCCTCCTGGAGCATGAAAGAAGGCTCCTGCTGCAGGCGCGCGAGGAGCTCGACCGCATGGAGCGCCTCAAGGAGTCGGAGAAGCTGGCGGCGCTCGGCCGCATGCTGTCCGGCGCGGCGCACGAGATCAACAACCCTCTCGCCGGCGTGCTCGGGAACATCGATCTGCTCCTCGGCGACCCGTCGGTGCCGGTGGAGGTGCGCCGCCGTCTCGAGACGGTGCGGCGCGAGGGACAGCGCATCGTGGGGCTCGTGCGCAACCTCCTCAAGACGGTGCACCGCGACGACGGGCACCAGTCGCTCGTCGACCTCAACCAGGTGGCGCGCGACGCCGCGGCCCTGCGTCGCCACGACTTCCAGGCAGCGGGAATGACGCTGGAGGTGGACCTGCCGCGCGAGGGGATCGTGGTGCTGGGGAGCGAGCTCGAGCTGCAGCAGGTCTTCCTGAACGTCATCAACAACGCCTTCGACGCCCTGAGCGACGCCAAGATCGAGAACGGGCGTCTCGCGGTGCAGTCCCGCCTCGACGGAACGGAGGCGGTGGTCGAGTTCGTGGACAACGGGCCGGGACTCAAGGACCCGCAGAAGGTCTTCGAGCACTTCTACACGACCAAGCCGGTCGGCAAGGGGACCGGGCTCGGGCTCAGCATCACCAGCGCCATCGTGCGCAACCACGGCGGGCGCATCGAGGCGGTCAACCGCCCGCACGGCGGCGCCTGCTTCACCCTGCGGCTGCCGGCGCGCGAGGTGCCCGAGGTGGCCGAGCCGGCGTGGGTCGCCCCGGCTCCGGCCGCGGCGGCCGGAGCGACGGCGCCCGCGTCCGCGGGGCCGCGGCGTCCGGCGCGCCTCACGGCTTCTGTCTTGGTCGTGGACGACGAGCCGAGCGTGCTCGAGCTGCAGATCGCCATCCTCGAGACCTACGGCGCGCAGGCCACGGGCGCGCGCAGCGGCGCCGAGGCGCGCGATCTCCTGCGCGAGCGGCCGTTCGACCTCGTCGTCACGGATCTCCGCATGCCCGGCGAGGTGAGCGGGCAGGACCTGTACCGCTGGGCCCGGGTCGAGCGCCCGGGTCTGGCTTCGCGCTTCGTCTTCGTCACCGGCGACACCATGTCCGAGTCGGCGCTGGCGTTCCTGGAAACGACCGGCCGGCGCTGCGTGCAGAAACCTTTCTCGGTGGAGGGCTACCTCGATGTGCTCCGGGACACTCTCAACGAAAAGCGCGCCGCGGCCTGAGCCCCGGCGCAAGAGCAGCACGGTGCGCCCCCGGCCGCAGTCGCGCCCGCCCCTGTCCCGTCGCATCGCCCTGGCCGCGTCGGGGGCCGCGCTGCTCTTCGCCGCGGCCGCGATGCCGGTCCCGGCGCGCGCCGAGAGCCCCGCACCGCCCGGATCGTCCGCGCCGCAGGCCCGCTCCGCCGACGAGCGCTGGCTCATGCAGGGGCTCGCCGACTTCGCCTGGTACGACACCGATGCCGGCTCGAGTCTCCTGAGCGTCAACGGCGGGGACGGCACCGGCAGCGGCGCCCTGCGCCTGTGGGCGGCGGGGGAAATCGCACCCGGCTTCAATGCCTTCGTCATGGGGAAATACGAGAGCCTGCCGCCGGAAGAGGGCCTGGACCGCGAGGCGGACACCGATCTCGAGCAGGGCTATCTCCGCTACACCGGACGCGGGAAGGCGCGCTACATGGCCGAGGCGGGGCGCCTGGTCACTCCGGTCGGCGACTTCTCGTCGCGCTACCTGCCCGATCAGAACCCGCTCGTCGGTGTGCCGTCGGATTACAGCGTCGCGTACCCCGAGGGCGCGAAGCTCACCGGCTGGGTGAAGAGGTTCGACATGATGGCCGCGGCGGTGAACAAGCCGCTGCTCGCCGACTGGTACTCCATGCCGTCGGGCAAGGCCTGGCGCCCGATGCTCTCGGCGGGCTGGACCCCGATCACCGGGCTGCGGATGGGCCTGTTCGCGACCCAGGGCCCCTACCTCGGCGAGGAGGCGTCCGCGAGTCTTCTGCCGGGGGACTCGTGGCAGGACTTCGACCAGACGGTCGAGGGTTTCGAGATGCGCTACAGCCGCGGGCACTTCGAGCTGCACGGGCAGTACGCCTCCTCGCGTTACGAGGTGCCGGGGCACGAGCGCGACTCGCGCGGCCGCGTCTGGTATGTCGAGCCGCGCTACGCTTTCACCCCGCGCTTCTTCGCCGCGCTGCGGGTGGAGAACAACGACTACCCGTACATCATCCCGATCTACGGCACCACCTGGATCGGCAACAACGCGCAGGTGGCCGACATCGAGGCGGGCGTGGGCGTCCGCTTCCTGCCCGACCTGACCCTGAAGGTCTCGTATCGCCAGGACAAGTGGACCGTGGACGAGGCGCTGAAGGACATCCTCCCCGACGGCCACGCCTTCGCGGCGCAGCTCGCGTACCACTTCGACGTCCGCGGGCTCGTCCAGCGCCCGAACTGACGGAGGCCGGATCCGCGGCCGCGGCGGGACACGGCTGAGACATCCGGGCTAACATCGCGGCGGCATGAGCGCCCGCCTGTCGCGATGATCTCCGCGCGCTCCTTCTGGCTGACCCGCTTCGTCGTCCTGCGTCTGCTCGGGTTCGTCTACTTCTTCGCCTTCCTGTCGGCGGCCCTGCAGATCGTGCCGCTCGTCGGCGCCGACGGGCTCCTGCCGGCGCGCGCGTACCTCGATCGCGTGGCGGAGCAGCTCGGCTCGCCTCTCGCGGGGTTCCTGCGCCTGCCCGGCCTCTTCTGGCTCGGCGTTCCGGACGGGGGCCTTCTGGCCGCGGCGTGGATCGGCGTCGCGCTGTCGCTCGTCGTCCTCTTCGGCTACGCCAACGCGATCCTGATGGCGGTCCTGTGGGCGCTGTATTTCTCGTTCGTGTCGGTTGGGCAGGACTGGTACGGCTATGGCTGGGAGATCCAGCTCCTCGAAACCGGCGCCATCGCGGTGTTCCTGTGCCCGCTCCTGGACGGGCGGTCCTTCCCGCGCACGCCGCCTCCCTTCGCCGCGATCCTGCTGCTGCGCTGGCTGGCGTTCCGAATCTACCTCGGCGCGGGGCTCATCAAGATGCGCGGCGACGAGTGCTGGCGCGACCTGACCTGTCTCGCGCACCACTACGAGACGCAGCCGATCCCGAACCCGCTGTCGCGCTTCTACCACTTCCAGCCGCTGTGGTTCCACAAGTGCGGCGCGCTCTACAACCACCTCGCGGAGCTGGTCTGCCCGTGGCTGCTGTGGGCGCCGCGGGTCGCGCGCCTGGCGGCGGGATGCGTCATGGTCGTCTTCCAGGGCATCCTGATTTCGAGCGGCAACCTGTCGTTCCTGAACTACCTGACCATCGTGCCCTGCCTCGCCGCCTTCGATGACGCCTTCCTGCGCCGCCTGCTGCCGCGGGCGCTGGTCCGTCGGGCCGAAGCGGCCGCGGCCGCCGCCGTGGCGCCGCCGGGGTCGGCGTCGTCGTGGCCGCGCCGGCCAGGGGAGCGGGTCGCCTGGGGCTACGCGGTCGTCGTCGGCGTTCTCAGCGTGCCGATCGTCCTGAACCTCGTCTCGAGCACGCAGATCATGAACACCTCGTTCGACCGCCTTCACCTCGTGAACACCTACGGCGCATTCGGCAGCGTCGGGGCCGTGCGGCGGGAGATCGTCTTCGAGGGCACCGACGACATCGCGGTGACGGCCTCGACGGCCTGGAAGGAATACGACTTCTGGTGCAAGCCGGGGACTCCGTCGCGCCGCCCGTGCATCATCGCTCCGTTCCAGCCGCGTCTCGACTGGCAGATCTGGTTCGCCGCGATGTCCCGGCCGGAGCGCTATCCCTGGACGCTGCATCTCGTGGCGAAGCTCCTGAAGAACGACGCCGGGGCGCTGTCGCTGCTCTCGACGAATCCGTTCCCCGACCATCCGCCGCGATTCATTCGCGCCGCGTATTACCGCTACGAGTTCGCGCCGCCGGGAAACCCCGAAGGGGCCTGGTGGTCGCGGCAGTATCTCGGGGAGTGGCTGCCGCCCCTCTCGGCCGACGATTCCCGGCTGAAGTCGTTCCTGCAGGCCTACGGCTGGTGAGGCGTTCGACCGCCGAGGGGAGGAGCTACGGGCGGTGCGGCGCGGCCGAACCGGCGCTCGCGAGGGGCGCGACGGTGATTCCCGCAGTCGCCAGGGCGGCGCGCACGGCGGCGGCGATGCGCACCGCTCCCGGCGTGTCCCCGTGGAGGCAGATGGTCTCGGCGGCGACAGGGAGGAATGATCCGTCCGACGTCGTGACCCCACCGTCGCGTGCGATCGAGACGGCCTGCGCCGCGGCCTCGTCCGGATCCTCGAGGAGCGCCCCCGGCAGCGCGCGCGATCGCAGCCGGCCGTCCGGTTCATAGCGGCGGTCGGCGAAGGCCTCGCCCGCCACGACGAAGCCGGCGTGGCGATAGACCTCGAGGGACGGCGATCCGGCGAGACCGATGAGGCGCGGCGCGGATCCTTCGTTCTGCGCGGCGGCGCCCACACCGCGCGCGATGGCCGACGCCAGGTCGAAGTCATCGACCGCCGCGTTGTAGAGGGCCCCGTGCGGCTTGACGTGCACGAGCGTCGTTCCGGCCGCGTGGGCCAGCGCCTGCAGGCGCACGACCTGGTCACGCACCATGGCGACGATCCGCTCGGAGGGAAGGTCGAGCCGCCGCCGGCCGAAGTTGTCACGATCCTCGTAGCCGGGATGGGCCCCCACGGCGCACCCGTGCCGCAGGGCCGAGCGCAGGGTGGCCGCCATGGTGGCGCCGTCCCCGGCATGCCCGCCGCAGGCGATGTTGGCGGAGGTCACCTGTTCCAGCAGGCGGTCCTCGGTGCCGTCGGCGATGAGCGAGGGGAGCTCCCCGACGTCGCAGTTGAGATCGATCGTCCGCGTCATGGTCCGTCCACCCTGGCCGGGCACATCCGGCGCCTGCCGAACGTCTTTCACGCCAGCTCCCGGCCGCGTGTTTCCGGCAGGAAGAAAATGAGGGCGGCCCCGACAAGATACAGCATCGAGGTGAGGGCGAGGGCGACGCCGAATCCGAGCCGGTCGGCGGCGGCGCCGATCCCGAACGGCGCCAGCGCCGAGATCGCGCGGCCGGTGTTGTAGCAGAGCCCCTGCGCCGTGGCGCGCACGCCGGACGGGAAGAGCTCGGCGAGCATGGCGCCGAAGAGACTGAAGTAGCCGTGGCCGAAGAACCCGACCAGCGGCCCCAGCGCCAGGAGCATCGCCGGCTGCCGCGAGGCCAGCCCGTAGGCCGGGACGATGGCCGCGGCGCCGAGGACGAAGAAGAGAAACGCCGGCCGCCGTCCGATGCGGTCGGCGACGAGACCGAACAGGTTGTAGCCGAGGAAGGCGCCGATCTGCATCGGAGCGATCCACGCCGCCGACTTGACGAGGCCGAGGCCCGCGCCGCCCCGCTCCACCGGGCTGCTCAGGTACGCGGGGATCCAGGTGAACAGCCCCCAGTACGCGAACAGGAGCGCCGCCCCCATCCCCGTCGCGACGAGCGTGTAACGCCGCAGGGGCGGACGCAGGATGGTCCGAAAGCGCTCCGCCGCGGTGGTCGCGTCAGCGGCGCCCGTCGGCGCGCTCTCGTGGCGACGGCGCCACGCCTCCGGTTCCTCGACGCGGCGGCGGATCCAGACGGTGAGCAGCGCCGGGAAGACGCCCGCCAGGAACAGGACGCGCCAGCCATGCGCGGGAAGCAGGAGCGCCGACAGTCCCGCCGCCGCGAGGTACCCGATCGCCCATCCCGACTGGACGAAGCCGATGGCGGCGCCGCGGCGGTGCGCCGGCCACGTTTCGGCGACCAGCACCGAGCCGGCCGACCACTCCGCTCCGAGGCCGAAGCCGACGAGCGCGCGCCAGACGAGAAGCGAGGCGAGCCCCTGGGCCGTCGCGGTCCCCGCCGTCATCAGGGAATAGACGAGGATCGACCAGGACAGCACCCGCGCCCGGCCGAAACGATCGGCCAGCGCGCCCGCGGCGATGCCGCCGATGGCGGACGTGACCAGCGTGGCCGAGGCGACGCCTCCGAGCGCGGCGGGGGAGAGCCCGAACTCCTTCTGCAGCGACGTGAGCGCGAAGGCATAGAGCATCACGTCCATGCCGTCGAGCATCCAGCCGAGGAAGGCGGCATGAAGCGCCCGCCACGGTGCCGTCATCGTCGCGGATCCGCCGTCACCGGCGCCAGGAGATGGGGTGAGCGCAGCCAGGCCTGCTGCTCCCGGTACAGGTTGCGCGCCGCGGCCGCGTCAATCGTCTCGAAGCGCACCCGGGCCCCCGGACGCAGCTGGCCGGCGCGCCACACATCGGCGGCGGCGATCGAGGCGATCACCGGGTAGCCTCCGGTCGTCTGGTGATCGACGAACAGCAGGATCGGCGCGCCTCCCGGGGGAACCTGGATGGCGCCGAGCGGCATCCCCTCGCTCGGCATGCGCCCGTCGCCGGGGGGCACGACGACGGCGCCGTCGAGCCGGATCCCCATGCGATCGGACGCCGAGCTGACGGTGAACGCGGCCACCTCGAACAGCCGCCGCGCCCCCGCGTCGAACCGCGCCGCCTGCGCTCCCGCGGTGACCCGCAAGGTCGGGCGCAAAGCGACGCGGTCGAGCCCGCCGGGGGCCAGCGTCATGTCCTCGCGCGCCGGGGTCGAAGACGCGCCCAGCGGCAGCCGGTCGCCGCGTCGCAAGGCCCGGCCTTCCAGTCCACCGAGCCGGCTCGGCAGGTGAGTCGATCGGCTGCCCAGAAAGAGCGGGAGATCGAAGCCTCCTTCGACCGCGAGATAGGTGCGCGCACCGGTGGTCGCCGCGCCGCACTTCAGGACGGCCCCGGACGCAACGCGCCGCGATTGCCAGCAGGGAAACGGCTGTCCGTCGACCTCCGCCTGCATGTCGGCCCCCGCGAGCGCGACGACCGCGTCGGCGTCGAAGCGCAGCGACGCCCCGAGGAGCGTCATCTCCAGCGCGGCGGCGCCGTCGGCGTTGCCGGCGAGGCGGTTGGCCAGCGCGCAGGCGAGCGGGTCGGCGGCCCCGGCGGCCGAAACGCCGAAGCGCGCATGGCCGGGGCGGCCGCGATCCTGCACGGTGGTCTGCAGCCCCGGCTCGATCACCTCGACGCTGCGCGCGGCACTCATCGGAGCGGCTCGAAGCGGACGCGGTCGCCGATCGCCAGCAGGCTCATCGGGTCGCGCGCCGGATCGAACAGGACGGCCCCGGTGCGTCCGATCAGGCGCCATCCGCCCGGCGTGGAGGCCGGGTAGACCGCCGTCTGATCGGCCGCGATGGCGACGCTGCCGGCCGGCACCGACCGTCGCGGACTTTCGAGCCGCGGGCAGACGAGGGACGGATCGAGCGGTCCGAGATAGGCGAACCCGGGAGTGAACCCGAGGAAGCGGACTTGGTAGACCGCGCCGGCATGGCGCTCGATCACCTGGCGCGGCTCGAGACCGGTGCGCCGGGCGACGTCTTCGAGATCGGGTCCCGCCTCGCCGCCATAGCGGACGGGAATGGTCACCAGCCGCGGCGTCGGCTCCGGACGGACGTCGCGCGCCTCGAGCAGCGTGTCGATGTGCGCCGCGACCGCATCGGGATCGAGTCGATCCGGATCGAACCGGACGAGGAGCGACCCGTCACCGGGGCTGAGATCGACGATCCCGGAAAGCGGCGACGCGTCGAGCCGCCGCAGCAGGCCGCGGACGGCGCGGCGCTGCTCGTCCGTCGGTGCGGGGTCTTCGGGTTCGGTGAAGCAGACGAGCAGGCTCGAGTCGCTCGCCTCGATCCGTCGGGCCTGTGGGGGAGCCGGCGTTGGAGGTCGACCCTCAGTGTCCGAGCGTGCTCAGGCTCGGGTTGGGCGGGAACACCCGCGCGCACAGCGCGGCGCAGATGAAGATCGCCCGGATCGGGAACTTCGCCACCGGCAGCAGGATCCCGAGGCAGCACTGGTTGCAGGTCATGCGATCGCTGACGCCGGTGCACGCCGCCGGGGGCTGGTTGCCGTCGGCGGTGAAGCGATCGGCCGACTCGCCGACGCTGAGGGCCACGGCGGTGGCCGCCCGGCTGGCGCCCGCCTCGGTCATTGGCGCCGAGGGGTTGCCGCTGACGCGCGTGTCGACGCCCAGCTCGCGCATGACGTCGGAGGCGCGACCTTCCGTCAGGGGCGCCGAAAGATCGGGATCGAGGTGCACGCCGGCCATCCGCAGCCGGTCACCGGCCTCGTCCACGTTCACGGCGTTGAGGCCCAGGGCACGGGCGACCTTGACGGCGAAATCGCCGACGGTCACCGGCTGCGCCGGCGGCGCGGCCGGGAAAGCGATGGTCGAGAAGGAAAGGACCGTGGCGAGAGCGACCCCCCGCGATGCTCTGGACAACATCAGCACTCCTCCTGGCCGGGCCTGTGCGTTGTTCCGTTTTTTGGACACGGGCTGGCCCTTGGGATAAATCGCCCCCCGGCGACGTGGGCCGTCACCCGGCCCCCATGTACGGCGAGTCGCGCAGCGAGTCAAGGAATCTCTGCGGCCCGCCCGGTCTTTCAGGGTGTCGAGGTGCTTGCCGGCGGCGCTCCCAGCAGTGTGCAGGAGCTGTTGCACAGGTCGATGGCCCGCTGCGGTACGGCCGAAAACGGGCCGAGCGAAGCAATGCAGCACTGGAAGCAGAGGCTCTTTTCCATCGCCTGACACGTGGGCGGCAGGCTTCCCTCCGGCTTCGGCGGCGGAACGCCACCCTGGCCGAGGATGCCGCTGGCCGCAAGCCCGGCCAGCCGCTCGGCCGCGCCCGAGGAGACCGGACGCGTGGGATCGCCGGCCGATGTTCCGTCGAGCCCGAGGTCGGACAGCACGGCCACGACGCGGCCCGCCGTGAGCGGCTCGTCGAGGCCGGCGTCGAACGTCACTCCCGCTCCGGCCAGGAGCTCGCGCGCTTCGACGGCGCTCCGCGGCTGGAACCCCAGCTGCCGGGCGAGCTTTTCAGCGAAGAATCCGACCGTGACCGGACGCGACGGTGGCGCCGCCGACGCCCCCGCCGTGAACAGAACCGCCATGAAGACGGACAGCCACACGAACCTTGAGGATCGAAACCCCATCTCGACCTCCCGTGGATCGCGCACAGGAACCGCCCACGGGCGGCACGGCGCAGGACGGTACAGCAGGAAGAACCCCCGAAAAGCGGCGCGGAGTCTATAAAAGGAAGTTCTGATCCGTCAACAGGTTGTCCCGCATGGGATAATCCGACGATGTCTCTCGAGGTGTTTCACCCTCTCGTCCGGGACTGGTTCTCGAGCCGGTTCGCCGCCCCCACCGGAGTCCAGGAGCGCGGCTGGCAGGCAATCGCGGCCGGACGCCACGCGCTCCTGACCGCTCCCACCGGTTCGGGAAAGACCCTGGCGGCGTTCCTGCACTGCCTCGACCGGCTGGTGCGCGCCGGTCTGGAAGGCCGGATCGACGAGGTCCCCGCCACGGTGTACGTGTCTCCGCTCAAGGCCCTGTCGAACGACATCCATACGAATCTGAAGCAGCCGCTGGAGGGGCTGACCGCCCTGGCCCGGGAGCGCGGGCTGGAGCTGGAGCCGATCCGGGTCGCGGTGCGGACCGGGGACACCCCCGCGGCCGAGCGCCGCGCGGCGGTCCGCCGGCCGCCGCACCTGTGGATCACGACGCCGGAGTCGCTCTACATCCTGATGACGTCCGACAGCGGCCGCCGCGCGCTTCGCGGGACCGGCACCGTCATCGTGGACGAGATCCACGCGCTCGCGGACGACAAGCGCGGCGCCCACCTGAGCCTGACCCTGGAGCGGCTCGCCGATCTGACCGGACGGCCGCTGCAGCGGGTCGGCCTGTCGGCCACCGTCCACCCGATCGAGGAGGTCGCCCGTTTCCTGCTCGGCGCCCGCGAGGCGGCGCCCGCGGAGGCGCCGGATGCGGCCGCGCCGGACTGCGTCATCGTGGACGAGGGCCGCAAGCGGCCTCTCGATCTCGGCATCGAGCTGCCGCGCTGCGAGATCGGGCCGATCGCGACGCAGGCGGTCTGGGACGACACCCTCGATCGCATCGCGGCGCTCTCGGGCGAGCACCGGACGACGCTCGTCTTCACCAACACGCGGCGCCTGGTGGAGCGGGTGGCGCACCAGCTGGCGGCGCGCCTCGGCGAGGAAGCCGTGGCGCCGCACCACGGCAGCCTGTCGCGCGCCATCAGGCTTCGATCCGAGGAGCGCCTCAAGAGCGGCGCCGCGCGCGTCTGCGTCGCGACCGCGTCGCTCGAGCTGGGCATCGACGTCGGCACGGTCGATCTCGTCTGCCAGATCGGATCGCCCCGATCGGTGGCGGTCGCGCTGCAGCGCATCGGGCGGTCCGGCCACGCGCTCGGACGCACGCCCAAGGGACGGCTCTTCCCGCTGACCCGGGACGAGCTGGTGGAGTGCGCGGCGCTCCTGCGCCTGGCGCGGCGCGGGGAGATCGATCGCCTCGAGGTGCCGCGCTGGCCGCTCGACGTGCTGGCCCAGCAGATCGCCGCCGAGTGCGCCGCCTCGGCCGATCCGCTCGACGAGGACGCCCTGTTCCACGCCGTCCGTCGTGCCTGGCCCTACCGGCGCCTGCCGCGTTCCCGCTTCGACGAGGTGATCGTCATGCTGTCGGAAGGCGTGGCGACGGCGCGCGGCCGGCGCGGCGCCCTCCTGCATCGTGACGGCGTGCACCGGAAGCTCCGGGCGCGCCGGGGCACGCGCCTCCTGGCTCTGACGAGCGGCGGCGCCATCCCGGACAACGCCGACTACGACGTCGTCAAGGATCCCGAGGGCATCTTCGTCGGCCGCGTCAACGAGGACTTCGCCATCGAGAGCATGGCGGGGGACGTCTTCCTGCTCGGGAACGCGGCCTGGCAGATCCGCCGGGTCGAGCGCGGGCGCGTGCGGGTCGAGGCCGCCCCCGGGGCGACGCCGACGGTGCCGTTCTGGCTGGGCGAAGCGCCGGGCCGCACCCGCGAGCTGTCGGCGGCCGTCGGCGCGCTGCGCGAGGAGGTCGATGCCCGCGGCCCGCAGGCGCAGGGCCACCTGGAGGCCGAGACCGGCATCGGCCCCGAGGCGGCGAAGGCCATCGTGGACTTCGTCGCCGAAGGCAAGCGGGTGCTCGGGGTGGTGCCGACCGCGCGGCGCATCGTTGCGGAGCGCTTCTTCGACGAGACCGGCGGCATGCAGCTGGTGATCCACGCGCCGCTCGGCTCGCGCATCAACCGCGCCTGGGGCCTGGCGCTGCGGAAGCGCTTCTGCCGCACCTTCGACTTCGAGCTGCAGGCGGCGGCGACCGACGACGGCATCAACCTGTCGCTCGGGCCGCAGCATTCCTTCCCGCTCGGCGGGATCTTTTCGTTCGTGCGCTCGAAGGGAGTCGAGGAGGTGCTGACGCAGGCGGTCCTGCCGTCGCCGATCTTCACGGCCCGCTGGCGCTGGACGGCGACCCGATCGCTGCAGGTGGCGCGCTGGGAAGGCGGACGCAAGGTCCCGCCGCCGCTCTTGAGGATGCGCTGCGACGACCTGCTCGCCGCGGTCTTCCCGGCGCAGACCCAGTGCCAGGACAACAACCCGGGAGGGGACATCGAAGTCCCCGATCACCCGCTGGTCTTCGAGACGCTGCGCGACTGCCTCGAAGAGGCGCTCGACGTCGAGGGGCTGCGCGACACGCTGCGCGAGGTCGAGGCCGGGACGATCGCGATCCTGGCGCGCGACACGCCGCAGCCGTCGGTGTTCGCGCACGGCGTGCTCAACGCCATGCCGTACGCCTTTCTCGACGACGCGCCGCTCGAGGAGCGCCGCGCCCGCGCCGTCCATCTGCGCCGCGCGCTCCCTGAAGACGCCGCCGATCTCGGCCGGCTCGACCCGCAGGCGATCCGCGCCGCCGCGGAGGATGCCTGGCCGCGCCCGCGCGACGCCGAGGAGCTGCACGAAGCGCTCCTCGGCCTGACCGTGCTGCCGCTGGACCTGTTCGAGGCGCGCTTTCCCGCCGCCGCTTCGTCGTGGCTCGACGATCTCGAGGCCGATGGCCGCGCGCTCCGGCTGCGCGGCACCGCGGCCGGAACGTCCCTCGCCGCCGCGGAGCGCGAGGACCAGGCGCGCGCCGTGCTCACCGGCGACGCGGACGCGCTGCTGCGGGTGGTGCGCGGCTGGGCGGAGGTGCTGGGTCCCTTCACCGCCGCGAGCCTGGGACGCGACCTCGGGTTCGAAGAGGGGCGCATCGCGATCGCCTGCGCCGCCCTGGAAGGGGAGGGGACGATCCTGCGCGGCGCCTTCACCGACGCCGCCGCGGCCGGCGAGGAGTGGTGCGACCGGCGCATCCTGGCGCGCATCCATCGCGCCACGATCCAGACGCTGCGGCGCGAGATCGAGCCGGTGCAGCCGGCGGTCTTCATGCGCTTCCTCGCCTCCTGGCAGCACGCGGCGTTCGGCAGCGCCGGCCGCGGCACCGACGGCCTGCTCCAGGCGATCGAGCTGTTGCAGGGGTTCGAGGCGCCGCTCGCGGCGTGGGAAGCGTCGCTTTTGCCGGCGCGGCTCGAGCGCTACGACCCGGAGGACCTCGACCGGCTGCTGCTCGGCGGGCAGATCGTCTGGGGCCGCTTCTCGGCGCGGCCGGAAGGCGGCGGTGGGGTGACCCGCGCCAGCCTCATCAGCCTGGCGCTGCGCGAGGATCTGCCGTGGCTGCTCGATCGCGACGCGCCGCCGCCGACGCTGTCGTCGCGCGCCGCGGCCCTGCGCGACTGGCTCCTGGCGCGCGGTCCGTCCTACCCCGGAGACGCGGCACGGTCGCTGTCGCTTCTGCCCTCCGAGCTGGACGACGCGATGGCGGAGCTGATCGCCGCCGGCCTGGCGACGCTCGACGGCTTCTCGGCATTGCGGCGGCTGGCGTCGGCGGCCGGGCGGCGGCAGACTTCCGGCCGGCGCGCAGGAAAGTTCGTGCGGCGCCGCGGCGCGGGGGCCGCGTCCTCCGACGGCCGGCTGTGGCTGTTCGATCGCGGCGGCGCCGCGCCCGAGGATCGGATGACGCAGCTCGCCGCGCAGCTCCTGCGCCGGTGGGGCGTGCTGTTCCGGGACCTCCTGGCGCGCGAGGGAACCGCCCCCGCCTGGCGTGACCTGCTGCCGGAGCTGCGTCGCGCCGAGGCGCGCGGGGAGGTGCGCGGCGGCCGGTTCGTGGACGGCTTCCCCGGCGAGCAGTTCGCGCTGGCCGAGGCGGTCGACGCGTTGCGCGCCGCACGGCGCTCCGGTCCGACCGACGCAGTGCGCGAAGTCTCCGCCGCGGATCCGCTCAACCTCGCCGGCATCCTGACGCCCGGAGCGCGCATCCCGGCCTTCGCGCGCGGCCGCGTGCTGCTGCATGACGGCGTCCCTGCCGCGACGGCCGACGCCCGATGAACGATCAGACCAGTCGCGCCCGCTGGCTGGCCCTCCTGGCCGTCACCGGCCTGGCCGCCTACCTCTGCTGGAAGATGATGGCGCCGTTCGTCGAGGTGATCGCGTGGGCGGGCGTCCTGGCGGTCGTCTTCTTCCCGGCCTACCGCGGCCTGCGCACCTGGATCCGCCGGCCGAACCTGGCGGCGGTGCTCGCGGTCGTCCTCGTGATCGTCACCGTGCTGGCGCCGCTCGTGTTCGTCTGCGGCGCCGTGGTCAACGAGCTGCAGGGCATGACGGCCTCGGTCCAGGCGGAGTTCGAGCGGCTGCGATCCGATCCCCAGGCGGCCGCCGCCCTGCAGGCGCGTCTCGACCGCATCCGCGGCACGGTCGATATCGAATCGATCCTGTCGAACGAGAACGTGTCGGCGTTTGCGACCCGGGTGAGCCAGTTCCTGCTGGCGCGGTCGGCGGGGCTGGTCGGCAGCCTGCTCAGCATCCTCGTGAGCGCGGGATTCACCATCTTCACCCTCTTCTACCTGTTCCGCGACGGCGAGGCGCTGGTGCACCGGCTCCCGGACATGCTGCCGCTCGATCGCGCGCGCGGACGGAAGCTCCTGCACCGCGCCCACGAAATCATCACGGCCAGCGTGTACGGCGTGGTGGTCATCGCCATCATCCAGGGGGCCCTGGGCGGGCTCATGTTCGCCATGCTCGGGCTGCCTTCGCCGATCGTCTGGGGCGTGGTGATGACCTTCCTCAGCACCATCCCGATGCTCGGCTCGGGAATCGTCTGGGGCCCGGCGGCGGTGGTGCTGGGCGTCACCGGTCAGTGGTGGAAGATGGGAGCCCTGACTCTCTGGGGCGTGCTGGTCATCGGCACCATCGACAACTTCCTGCGGCCGCGCCTGGTGGGGAAGCGGACCCGCATGCACGACCTGCTGGTCTTCTTCTCCGTGCTGGGCGGGCTGGCGGCGTTCGGCGTCATCGGCCTTCTGCTCGGGCCGGTGATCCTGGGGATCTCGATGGTCCTGTTCGAGGCGACGTTCGGAGACGGCACGGCCGCCGCGGACGCGGAGGACGAGACGCCCTCCGCGTCACGCAAGGCCCGCTGATCCGCAGCCGCGGCCGCGCGGCGGCGACGGCCCCGCTCAGCGCTTGGAGGCGGACGCGGTGCCGGGCTCGATCGTGAAGTCGCCGCTGCCGGTGTCGATGTCGATCTTCGTCCGGCCATCCCCGCGCTTGTAGCCGATCACCTCGCGGCCCTTGACGATCGGCGTCGCGTCGGCGAAGCGGTTCTCCATGTCGCCGCTCCCCTGGTCGACGTAGGCCTCGAAGGAGGCATCGGGACTGAGGCGCAGGGTCACATCGCCGCTGCCGGTGTCCGCCTTGACGTGCTTGAGGCGCCCGGCGCCGACATCGAGGAGCACGTCCCCGCTGCCGGTGTCCGCGAGCAGTTCTTCGACGTCCCCGCCCTTGAGCGACACGTCCCCCGAGCCGGTGTCGAGCACTACCTTGGTGATGGCGCCCGCCCGGATGGTGATGTCACCGGAGCCGACGTCCCCCTTGAGCAGGTCGCCGTCGAAATCCTCGACGTTCACGTCTCCCGAGCCGGTGTCGCAGTCGAGCGTCCCGTGCACGTCGGAGATGTTCACGTCGCCCGAGCCGGTGTCGGCGCCGATCGTGCCCTTCAGGCTCTTGAGGTCCATGTCACCGCTCGAGGTGTCGAACTTCAGCGTCCCCTCCAGCCCCTTCGCCTCGAGCCGGCCGACGTAGTTGCGCAGCAGCCCCTGCCCGAGCCGGGCCGGGACCTGCACCTCGATGTCGGCATAGACCAGCACGCCCTTCGATCCGCTGACCTTCACCTTCTGACCGCCGTACTCGAAGTTGCTGTCGCCACCGAACAGCTCGCCGATCCAGGACCCGGTCGAGGATCGCTTGTCCCCCGGGTAGTGAATCGTCCCGTGCTTGTCGATGGGATAGATGACGCGCAGGGTCATCCGGCCTTTCTCGCCGGTGACCGGCTCAACCCTGATCTGATTGGCGATTTCATCGGATTCGGCGTGGACCGTCACGTTGGCGGTCACGCTCGAGCCCGAGCCCGGCACCACCTTCATGATCCCGGCGAGGTTCTCCACCGCCCACGACTGGCTGGCGCCGGGGGAAATCTCCCCCTTCAGGGAGCGGGTGACATCGGCCGACGCCGGGGCGGCAGCCAGGACGAGCAGGGCCAGGGCGAGCGGAACGAAGGCCAGTCGGCGCATGGATCTCCTCCCGAGACGGCCCATGGTACGCCGACCCTGAGGCGGGGGTTCCCGCTGACCGTCGTCCGGCGGCGACGGTCCCCCTGACCGGTCTGGTATGGTGCGCCGCATGTCCGGCGCCACCATCGTCTGGCTGAGACAGGACCTGAGGCTCGCCGATCAGCCGGCCCTGGCCGCCGCGGCGGAGCGCGGCGGACCGGTCGTCCCCCTGTACCTGCACGCGCCCGAGGAGGAGGGCGACTGGCCCCCGGGTTCGGCCTCCCGCTTCTGGCTGCACCACTCGCTGACGGCGCTGGACTCGGATCTGCGGCGCCTCGGCTCGAGGCTGGTGGTGCGGCGCGGCGCCAGCCTGCCGAACCTGCTCGACGTGGCGCGGCGGACCGGTGCCAATGCAATGCATCTCTGCACGCGGACCGAGCCCCTGGCGCGCATCCGCGACGGCCTCGTCCGGCGCGAGCTGGAAGCGGCCGGGATCGAGGTGGTCCCCTTCAACGGGCATCTCCTCTACGAGCCGGAGATCGTCAAGACGCGCGGCGGCGACCCGTTCAAGGTGTTCACCCCGTTCTGGAACGCCTGCCGCGCCCTCGGCGACCCGCTTCCGCCGCGTCCCGCGCCGTCGCGGCTCGAGGCGCCTCCGGCCTGGCCCGTCTCGGAGACCATCGCCGGCCTGGGACTGCTGCCGCAGCCCGACTGGGCGGAAGGGATGCGATTCGCCTGGCGTCCGGGAGAGCGCGGCGCGCAGCAGCGCCTGGCGGAGTTCCTGCGCGACGGCGTCAACGATTACGCCACGGGGCGCGATCGCCCCGCCGCGGCCGGCACGTCACGCCTGTCGCCGCATCTCCACTTCGGCGAGATCTCGCCGCGACAGGTCTTCGATGCCGCGCGGGACCGAAACGGCTCCGCCGCCTGGCTGCGGGAGATCGGGTGGCGCGAGTTCGCGCATCACGTGCTGCATCACTTCCCCCACACGCCCGAAAAGCCGCTGCGGCCGGAGTTCGACCGCTTTCCGTGGCGCCGCGATCCGGACCGGCTCGCCGCCTGGCAGCGGGGCCGCACCGGTTACCCGATCGTCGACGCGGGCATGCGCGAGCTGTGGAAGACCGGCTGGATGCACAACCGCGTGCGGATGATCGTCGCTTCGTTTCTGGTGAAGGACCTGCTCGTCACCTGGCAGGAAGGGGCGGCCTGGTTCTGGGACACGCTCGTGGACGCGGACCTCGCGAACAACACGCTCAACTGGCAATGGACCGCGGGCTGTGGCGCCGACGCGGCCCCGTATTTCCGCATCTTCAACCCGATCCTGCAGGGGCGCCGCTTCGACCCGGAAGGGGAGTACGTCGCGCGTTTCGTCCCTGAGCTTCTGCGTCTTCCCGCCTCCCATCGCCACACCCCGTGGCTCGCGCCGGCGAGGGCGCTCGAGGAGGCCGAGCTGGTTCTCGACGAGGACTACCCGCGGCCCATCGTCGATCATGAAACGGCGCGGAAGCGCGCGCTTCTCGCCTTCCAGACGATCAAGGCGCGATCGCGTCCGGGAAGCCGGCGCGAGGTGTGAGCGGGCTTGGTCTTACGTGGTGTGAAGCTGCGACAGGGCGTAGACGATCCCGAACACCACGCCCGTGGCTCCGGCGGCGACTCGCAGCGCGAGGTTCCACCGCGGCCGCGCCAGGGTCGCCGTGAACGGCAGACCGATGCCGACGCTGAGGAGCGCCATGCCGCCGATCGAACCGACGCCGAAGATGAGCAGGTAGGCGAGCCCGGTCGTCGGCGAAGCGATCTGTGCCAGCACCAGGAGGGTCAGCGCCGCCGAGCCCGCCAGTCCGTGCAGCGTGCCGACGAGCAGCGGCTTCAGCCCGATGCGCGCGATGCGGTGCGGATCGTGGCCGTCGGTCGCGTCATGGAAATGCAGGTGCCGGTGCACGCGCGGGCCGTGCGCGTGATAGTGCGAGTGCCAGTCGGTCCGGGAACGCAGCGCCCGCGCCAGCGCGGACCCGCCGAGGAGCAGCACCATCAGCGCGACGGCCGCTTCGAGGGCACGCGCCAGCGTGTCGGGGATGACGAGGTGCAGCCCGATGACCAGAAGGCCCGCGAGGAAGAGCGCCGCCGAGTGACCGAGACCCCACAGGAGTCCCGTGCGCAGCGCCGTCCGCCAGCCGGGCCGCTCGCTGACCATCGCCCCGACCGCCGCGATGTGATCGGCATCGAGCGCGTGGCGCAGGCCGAGGATGAATCCGAGTCCCAGGACCGCAAGCATGCGCAGGCATCATATAAAGAGGATGGACAGAGCCGCAAGAGATGGAAGCGCCCGGCGTCTCCGCCGGCGCCCGATCGTCCGCGTCCCGAGTCACTTCCGGAGGCCGACACGATGAGATTCCTGACGACCCTTCTGATCGCGGGACTGACGCTGGCGGCCGCTCCGACGCCCGCTCCGCCCGCCGCTGGTGCGGCCGCCGCGGGTGCACCTGTTCCTGGTACGCCTGTTCCGGGAACCGGCACGGTCCGCTTCGCCGAAGGCGAAGCCCCGACCGACGCGGGCCTGCGGCGCCTGCTCGAGGACTACATCGGGCTGTATCGCGCCGATCGGCTGACCGACTGGAAGAAGCTCCTGCACGAGCGGGTGAGCGTCGCCGATCCGCGTCCCGACGGCACCATCCGCTTCCGGGGTCTCGACGAGTTCTTCGCCACCCAGCAGGGCTTCTTCGGGAGCGTCCGGCGCATCGGGGAGCGCCTCGAGGACGTGCGGGTCGCCGAAGGGCGCCGCATCGCGCGCGTCTCCGCCCGCTTCGTCTTCGTGGACGAAGGAGAAGAGCGCGCCGGCCGGCTCGGCCTGCACGTCGTCGAGGAGGGAGGGACGTGGCGCGTCGTCGCCATCGTCTTCTCGTACGACCAGGCCTGACGCGCTGCCGCGCCCGGGATCGATCACGCGTCAGCGCGTGGGTGTCGGCAGGAAGTAGCGCAGCCCGACGGAGGCGCTGCCGAAGGTGTGGACGTCGGGCGTCACGTCCACGATGGGCGCCACTTCGAAGAAGGCCTCCCAGCGCCGCTCGACCGCCGGGAAGACGTAGTTGAATCCCGTGGACCCGCGCACGCCGAAGCGCGTCCCGTCGGCCTGCTTCACGCGCCCGCCCGCGCCGAGATACCAGGTGAAGACCCCGCGCGGGGACTTGTGCAGCTCCTTCAGGTGCCACTGCCGCTGCGCGTGGAACTCCCACCCGTCGTCGGCCACCTGCGACCAGCCGAACCCGGCCTCCCAGGCATCCTGCAGCTCGTGGCTCGTCAGCATCTTCACGGTGAGTCCGAGGACCGGTTCGCCTGCGGAGCCGCCGACGGAGAGAACCCGCTGGCGCGCCGGGCCCGGCGGCGCCTCGACCGGTGCGAGTGCCCGGGCCGGCGCCGGGATGGCCAGCATCGCCAGCAGCGCGAGGCGGACGAGAGGGGCGCGCGGCATCGGGGGCGGATTATGGCCCTAAGATACGCGGATGCGCTACACGGTCATGAGCCTTCCGCCGCTCCTTGCGGCGCACGTCGAGTGCCTGTGGCGGCTCGAAGGGGATGGCCGGGGACTTCCGGCCGAGACCATCGTCCCCGATGGGTGCATGGAGGTCGTCCTGCACTGCGGCGACCGCTTCGAGAGGCTCGATCCGGAGCGCGGAGCCACGCGGCAGTCGCGCGCCTTCCTCGTCGGGCAGCTGCTCGCGCCGGTCGTCGTCCGTCCGGGAGCCAACGTCGAAACGTGGGGGATCCGTTTCCGTCCCGGCGGCGCGGCGGCCTTTTTCGATGCACCGATGCCGGAGGTGACGGGGCGGTTCGTGGACCTCGCCGATGTCGCGGGCGCGGAGGCGCTGGTCGGACTGGAGGACGTCCACCAGGCGCGCACGCCCGCCGAACGCCGGCGTCGCCTCGAGTCGTGGCTTGTCTCGCGGCTCGGACGCGGCGCCACCGATCCGCTGCCCGCTGTCGCGGCGCGGGCGATCGTCCGGGCGCGCGGCCGCGTGCGCCTCGACGACCTCTCCTCGAGCCTCGGACTCGGGGCGCGCCAGCTCGAGCGCCGCTTCCTGCGCGGTGTCGGCATCCCGCCGCGCGCGCTTGCCCGCCTCGTCCGCTTCCAGCAGGTGTTCCGGCTGGCCCATGAGCGGCCGGCGAGCACGGGAGCGTGGGCCGACGTGGCGCGCGAGGCCGGTTACTACGATCAGGCTCATCTCCTGCGCGATTTCCGCGAGCTGGCCGGGACCACGCCTCCGCGCTTCCTGGCCGCGCAGGGGGACTTCTCCCGCGCACTCACCAGCCGCGCGCGCCTCGACGATCTGTTCGCATGACGCATTCGTCCAAGACGACCCCGCGGCGCCCGCGGTAGATTCCCCGTTCGCGGAGCAGCCGCTCTCATCCTCGGGTTCAGGAGGTCATGACATGCACGATTCGACTGGAAGTCCCGGCCGCCGCCAGGCAGGCCGGCTCGCGGGTCGCGCCGGACGCGATGGACGTTCCGGACGCTCGGCTGTGGCGGCGATCGCAGTGCTGGTCGTCCTGGCGGTTGTCTTGCTGGCGGGGCGGAGATCCCGGGCGGCGGCAGGCGCTGCTCCCGCGGACCCGGAGGCCGTGGCGTCTCTCGACTGGCTCGCCGGGTCGTGGTCCGGCGAGAGCAACGGCCTGGCGATGGAGGAGCACTGGACCGTCCCCGCGGGCGGAGCGCTCCTCGGGATGCACCGCGACGTGAAGAACGGCCGCATGGTGGAGTTCGAGTTCCTGCGCATCGACGCGTCGGGCGGCACGGTCACCTACTGGGCGAGCCCCCGCGGCGCCGGGCCGACGCCGTTCCGTCTCAAGGAGCTGGGTCCGGGCCGTCGCGTCGTCTTCGAGAACCCCGAGCACGACTTCCCGCAGCGCATCATCTACTGGCGGGCGGACGACGACGCGCTGCACGCCCGCGTCGAGGGACCGTCGACGACGGGGGAGAAAGCGATGGAATGGGCGTGGAAGCCGATGGCGCCGGCCCGGTGATCAGTCCCCTTCGGGGATGATGATCCAGAGCAGGAAGTACACGAGGAGTCCGGGAAAGGCGACCGACACGATCGAGACGATGACGTAGAGGACCCGGGCCAGTGTCCGTTCCAGCCCGAAGCGATCGGCGAGCCCGGCCACAACCCCGGCGATCATCCGGCCCTGACGCGGTCGTCGCAATGGAGCGCTCATGGCTGCCTCCTCGTGGCCGCGGTTGCGCGGCGTGTCGCGAACTTGAGTCCGGACCAGGTCCCGTCCACGGCGCAGATCTTGTAGTCCACGAGGCCGGCGGCGAGCCCGGCGGCGCGAACATCGGCCTCGCCGACATCCCCCGCCTCGCCGGACGACTGCTTGCGCCAGGCGATCCACAGCCCGCCGGTCGGAATCGCCCGGGCTCGCCGCGCGATGTCCTTGCGGAGATCGGCGCGCGAGCGGACGAACCAGACCGCCAGGTCGGCGGCAGCGCCGGCGCGCACCAGGCGCGCCCCGTCGGGAAGCTCCCCGAGCGTGCGCGGGAAGCCGTCCGGCGCGCCGAAGAGCGCCAGCCGCGACAGCGGCTTCACGCCGAGCTTCTTCGGCAGCGGCGTGCCGGAGTAGCCCGCGGAGACCGCCGCGGCGCTAGCGGGCCGACGCGAAGGTGTCGCAGGCATCGATGCTCCCCGAGTCGTAGCCGCGCCGGAACCAGGCGGCGCGGTCCTTCGAGGTGCCGTGCGTGAAGGCGTCGGGATTGACACGTTTCCCGGCCTGGCGCTGCAGGCGATCGTCCCCGACCGCCGCCGCCGCGCCGAGACCCTCGTCGATGTCGCCCTCGTCGAGATGCTTCTCGTTGGCCGTCCAGTGCGCCCAGATGCCGGCGAAGCAGTCCGCCTGCAGCTCGGTCGCGACCGACAGTGCGTGACCGGATTCGCCGCGGCCGCCCTGCGCGCGGCGCACCGCCGCTTCGGTGCCGAGGAGCGTCTGCACGTGGTGGCCGATCTCGTGCGCCAGGACGTAGGCCTGGGCGAAATCCCCCGGGGCGCCGAAGCGCTCGCGCAGCTCGGCGAAGAAGCCGAGATCGATGTACACCTTGCGATCGCCGGGGCAGTAGAAGGGCCCGGTCGCCGACTGCGCGAAGCCGCAGGCCGAATCGATGCCGTCGCGGAAGAGCACCAGGCGCGTGTCCTCGTAGGGCGTGCCGGCCTGCGCCAGCAGGTGCGACCAGATCGCCTGTGCGTCGTCGAGGACGAACGAGACGAACTCGACCGTCGGCTCCTCGCGCGGATCGTCGATCGGGGCCGCGGGACCGGACGAGTCGCTGACGCCCGGCGTCCCGCCGCCGGTGTCCAGGAGCGACAGGAAATCGGTCTTGAACACCACGCTCAGGAGAGCGAGCACGAGGATCCCGCCGAGGCCGAGCCCGCCGCCCACGCGCAGACCGCCGGGGAAGGGGAATCGACCTCCCGATTCGCCGCGTCGATCTTCGACGTTGGTGCTGCGCCCGCCCGGTGTCCAGCGCATCGCCCGGGAATCTTACACGAGGGCGGTCGCCACTCCCGCCGTGGGTTCTACCGAGAGGCTGTCCGGCCGCGCAGCGCCAGGCCGACGCCGCCGAGGATGAGCGTCGCGGCGCCGACGAGCCGCGCTGTCGCCGCCTCGCCGAGCCATGCGACCCCGGCGAGGGCCACGAACGCGGGAGCCGCCAGCTGCGCGATCGCCGCCCGCACCGCTCCGAGCCGCGGCAGGATCGCGTACCAGAGGACGTAGCCGAGCGCGGAGGTGACGCCCCCCGAGACGATCGCCAGGATCACGCCGGTCCGGTCTCCGTGCGCGCCGGCGTGCGCAAGGAGGCTGACGAGCGCGACCAGCGGCGCGGCCCGCAGGAAGTTGCCCGCGGTCGCGGCGGTCGGCTCAGCCGTGCCGCGGCCGAGGAGCGAATACACGCCCCACGCGACGCCGGCCGCCACCATGAGGACGGCTGCGACGGGCTGAGGCGCCGTCACTCCCGGTGCGATGAGCACCAGGAATCCCGCCAGGGCCGCGGCGAAGCCGACCCAGGTGACGATGCCGGGACGTTCCCCCGCGGCGAGTCCGGCCGCGAGCATGGTGCCCTGCACCGCGCCGAAGAGGAGAAGCGCCCCGGTCCCCGCCGTCACCGCGAGATAGGCGAAGGAGAAAGGCACCGCGTACAGCGCCAGGGCGAGCGCGGCCGGCCACGATCCTCCGAAACGCCGCCGGCCGGCCGGTCGCAGCAAAACCAGGAGCGCCAGGACGATGGCCCCGGACAGGAGCCGCAGCGTTGTGAACGAGGCCGCGTCGATGTGCCCCGCGCCCAGCGCCAGCCGGCAGAGGATCGAGTTCGCGGCGAAGGCGAGCAGCGCCAGGAGCGTGAGCGCGATCGTCATGCGGGCATGACTGGCCGGCCGTGGACCGTGGATCGGCGGGAACTGTGCCGGGCGCTCAGGCGAGGGTCGCGTTCAGGAAGTCGATGGTCCGCTTCCAGGCGAGCGCCGCGGCCGCGGCATCGTAGCGCGCGGTATTGGTGTCGTTGTGAAAAGCGTGCTGCACGCCGTCGTACATGTGGAGCGTGCAGGACACGCCCGCCTGCTTGAGCGCTGCCTCATACGCCGGCACCGAGGCGTTGATCCGCTCGTCGAGGCCGGCATAGTGCAGGAGCAGCTTCGCCTTGATCGAGGGAACCTGCGCCGGGTCGGGAGACATGCCGTAGAAGACGACGCCGGCCTACAGGCCCGGATCGGCGACCGCGAGCTGGTTCACCATCCCGCCGCCCCAGCAGAAGCCGACCGCGCCGACCTTGCCGGTCGAGTGCTTGTGCGCCGCGAGCCAGCGCCGCAGGGACACGAGGTCGGCCACGGCCGCCTGCTTGTCGAGCGCGCCGATCTTATCGCGCGCCTGGTCCTCATCCTTCGGCGTGCCGCCCGACGCCGACAGCAGATCGGGGGCGAGCGCCAGGAAGCCGGCCTTCGCCGCGCGGCGCGCCACGTCCTCGATGTGGGCGTTCAGGCCGCGGTTCTCGTGGATCACGATGACGGCCGGGTGCTTCTTTCCCTGGCGCGGCCGCGCCAGGTAGCCCTGGACCTTGCCGGCGCCGCCCGGTGCATCCACGCGCCCCACGTCGAGCCCGGAGTCGTCGGGAGCGACCTGTGCCGCCTGCGCGTAGTCGTTCTCGAGCATCGGCAGGAGCGCCAGGGCCGCGGCCGCCGATCCGGCGAGCATCGCCAGGCGCTCGAGGAAGACGCGCCGCTCGAGCGGCCGGTGCGTGTACTCGTCGTAGAGATCGATGACCTGCTGAGAAACGCCGGGCTCCCGACCCTGCTCCGCATCCGGCATGACGTGTCCTCCCGGAGGCATTGTGCCTCAGGTCGGACGTGTGCGCCGCGTGCGCCGGCCGCCGCGCGTGCTCCCGGCGCGTGCGCGCCGGGTCAGCGCCCGGCGGTCGAGCTGGTCGTCTGCGGAGTTCCGGCCTTCAGGAGGTCTGCGAGGCGGGCTTCGGCGTCGGCGTGCAGCGTCGGCGGCGCGCCGTAGAAGGTCGCGACGGCGTTGCCGTCGGGGCCGAAGAGGAACATCGTCGGCACCGAGGTGACGTCGCCGAAGCCGCGGCCGATCTCCGGCGTGGCCATGCCCCACGCGAGATCGGGGGAGATCGACGCGGCGATCCTGCGCACCTCCGCTTCGTCGGATTCGACCGCGAGCGCCAGGATCTCCAGGCGGTCGCCGTGCTTTTTCTTCAACTCGGCGAGCCAGGAAAGCGTGCTGCGGCAGGGGGGACACCACGTGGCCCAGAACTCCACCAGGACCACGCGACCGTGCAGTTCGCTGATGCCGCGCGTCTTGCCGTCGAGCCCGGTCACTCGCACGTCGGGAAGCGACCGCAGCTCCGCCGGCATCCGGGCCGCCTCGCTCTGCGCCGTGTCCTTCCGCCCGCTCAGGATGAGGTCGATCATCCGCGCCAGGTCGGCGCGGAAGCGCTCGTGGCTCGCGGCGCTCTTGAGCGGCGTGTAGCGCCCGTCGCCTTCCGTCTCGCCCTTGCCGAAGAAGCCGAAGTCGCGCGGGGTCGCGACCAGCACGTCGTCCACGAAGATCGCCGGGTAGTGGGTGACGCCGAAGCGCTTCGCGAGCGCCGAGTCGCCGTAGTTCTCCGACACGAAACGCGCCCTGCCGTTGAAATCCTTCACCACGCTCTCCGCCAGCAGACCTGCCGGGTCGGAGATGTTTCAGGTGTACGGCCACCTCACGAGCGTGACCGTCACCTCCGGCTTCGGGCGCGCCGGCCGCGGCGGCGCCGGCTCGAGCGCGGCGAAGTAGCGCGGCAGCACGTCCCGCACGATCGACAGCGCGATCGCCGGGTTGGCGCCCGTCACGCCCGGAAGGTTGGCCTGCGCTCCTTCGAGATAGGTCCGCCCGATGCTGTGGTCGCGCCCGGGCGTGTTGAGCTTCTTCTCGAACGGCTGCAGACGCTGCGCCAGGTCGTCCGGCACCGGCGCGTCCGGCGCCGACGCCAGGAGCCCGGCGCGCATGGTCCCGTCGAGGAGCTTGACGAGCGCGCCGCAGCGCAGGCCAGCGGCATCGAGCTCGCGGGCTTCCTTGAGCGAGGCGCTCGCCGTGATGAACTCGCCGTGGCGATCGATCGACACCGGCGGCTTGTAGGCGCGCAGCAGCTGGTCCTCGAGCGCGTCGAGCTCGGGCGCGAACGAGCGCAGGGGAGGAGGAGCCGGGGATTTCGGGTCGGACAGGCTGCGCAGAAACGCCGCGTACTCGACCTGCGCCACGCCGTTGCCGGCATAGAAGAGCCCGTACAGCGGCTCGGTGGAGCGGCCGTAGTCGAGGCTGGCGCGGTAGAGCGTGCCTGCCTGGGCGGCCGCGGCCTCGGCGAGACCGCGCACGAAGGCCGGGCGCACGCCGTCGAAGGCGGTTGCGGCCGGCAGGCGGAACTCGCGCTCGCGCTCCCGGCCCAGGCGCTCCCAGGCCGCTTCGAATGTCGGCAGATCGCTGCGCTCCTTCTCGGGCTGCGCCATGGTCCAGGCGGCGGACGCGATGTCCCCCCGGGCGAAGCCCAGCCGCTGCAGCGCCAGGTTGCGCCGGCCGTCCTTGAGCGCCTGCTCGGCGCGCCCGAGCATCGTTCCGGGCCCGCCCTGGATCTGCTTCCAGAAGTCGTCCTCGGCCGGCGCGGCGTTCAGGATCGCCGACAGGCGGGCGATCTCCGCCGCCAGCCGATCGGTCTTCCCGGTGGCGGTGGCGGCGGCGGGCGCCGCGGCGGAGAACGCCGGAAACACCGCGGTGGCGGCGAGCACCGCGGTGGCGGCGAGGGCCAGGGTCGCGTCCGTCCTGCGCATCGTCCTGAGTCTCCGAAGGACGGGTTGCGAAGGACGCCCCCGGCCCAGACCAGAAACGTCGTCCGGGTCTGGAAGGTTCATCATTTCCCCGCCGCGGCGGCGCACGGCGGACAGCCGTTGTCGAAGACGATCCGCCAGCGGCCGTCATCCTCGCGCCGCCAGATGGAGTTGAAGGTTCCGGTGCGGTGTCCGGCGGGGTCGAAGACCGGACCGGTGCTCAGGGCCAGCCGGCCGGACTCGAGCACCTCCACCCGCTCCGGCCCCCACGCAAAGGGAGCGTCCGGGCCCTCGAAGAAGCGGGCCCAGCCTTCGGAGACCGCGGCCTTGCCGCGCAGGACACGCGTGGATCCGAAGAAGATTGTCTCGTCCGCGAGCATCGCGGCGAAGGCGGCGTGATCGCGCGCCGCCATGGTTTTCGCAAAGGCGGTCTCGGTGGCGCGCACCTCGTCGGCGGCCGCCTTCGCGGGCGACGGCGCCGACGCCGTGGAGCTCTTCACCGCCACCGCGGCGATCGCGACGCTCGATCCCGGAGCGGACGCCGCGCCGGAGCCAGCGGCCGGGTCGCTCGCGCCGGCCGCGGGCTTTTCGGTCGCCTCGCGCAGCGCCGCCGCGACGGCCGGCTGGGCGACGTACATCTGGAAGAGCCCGCGCCTCACCGGAGAGTCGCCGGCAAGGCTCTGCCGGTACGGCTGGAGATCGATCTTCCGCCGCGCCGCGTCGCCGGTCGCGCCGCTTTTCACCGCCTCCTGCGCCTGAGCGGCGATCGAGGTGAACATCTCCTCGAGCGTCTTCACGTAGGTGTCGTCGCGCAGGACGGGGCCGTGCCCGGGCACCAGGATCGACGCGTGCAGCTCCCGCAGGCGCCCCAGGGTCTTCCCCCATTCGGCGATGTGCGACTGGGGATCGCCGACGAGCGGCACCGGCCAGACGACCAGGTCGCCGGTCGCGACGATCCCCTCTTTCGGCAGGTGCACCACCAGGTCGGCGGCGGTGTGGCCGCTTCCGAGGTGGAGGATGTCGATGACGCGCGCGCCGCGCTCGAGCGTCAGCCGGTCGCGCACCGTGATGGTCGGCAGGACGGTCTCGGCCTTGTCGCCTTCGCCCAGGACGAGCCCGGCGAGCGACACGTCGCTCTGCAGGCTGTCGCGCTCCTCGGCGGTCAGCGGCGCCCCGGTGAGGCCGGTGCCGCTCTTCAGGGCGCCGCGCAGGTCCTCGAGGAAGCCGGGCGCCGCGGTCAGGAAGGCTTTCCGGTTGATGGCCCCCTGGCCGGGCAGGTACTCGCGCGCGAAGGCGTGCGCGATGAACTCGACGCCGGGATAAGCCTCGCGCCACACCTGGTTCCCGCGGATGTGGTCGTCGTGGTAATGCGTGTTGACGACGTAGCGGACCGGCTTGTCGGTCAGGCGCTTGAGCGCCGCGACCACCTGCTTCGTGATCGACGGCGCCCCGTTCGCATCGACCACGACGACGTCCCGCTCATTGATGATGAGCAGGTTGTTCGCGTCCACCATGAAGCCGGGGCGATCGTCGCGGAGAACGGCGTAAACGCCGTCGGCGAGAGGAGTGAGGGTGAAGCGCCGGGCCGGGTCGTCCGCGCCGGAAGGGGCGGCCTTGTCAGGAGCGGCGGCGGCGAAAAGGACGACGGTGAGAGGCAGGAAGAGCGGCAGGACGAATCGCTTCACGAAGCCCCCGGCGCGCACACCACGCGGTCCGAACCGCGTGCGCCGGGGCCACCACCGGTGTCGCGCGAGGGCATCCTAGCAAAGAAGAGTGCCCGGACGCACGCGGGACCTCAGTGGCGCGTGTTCGCCTTGCTCTCGCCGCTGCCGTCAGCCGGGAGGGCGGTGATGGTCACCTCCTCGACGCGCCAGGCGACGATGGTGCGGTAGGCGTCCTGCTGCAGCACGGCGCTCTGGCTCAGCGGCCGGGCCTTGCCGGCGCGAATCGGTCCGGACATGACGACCTCGAGCACCTCGAAATCGTCGCGGTCCACCGCCTGGACGACGATCTGGACCGATTCGTCCATGTCGAGCGTGTTCTTGACCATGACCTTGACGCTCAGGTCGAGGTCGCCGTCCTCGTTCGGCCCGTCGATCACCTTGTGCTCGGGCGCCGCGACCTCGATGCCGAGACGCGGCGGGGCCGCGAAGGCCGGCAGCACCAGAAGGAACGCGAGCGTCATCACGATCGGAAAGCGCATGAGTCCTCCACCGGAGCGGGGTTCATGATACCTGCATTGCCCGGGACGCCCGCGCCCCGGACGGCTTGCGGGCTCTCAGCGCTCGAGACGGCGACGCTCCAGGACCGCAAGCACCCCGGGGCGCGACAGGTAAATCGCCACGACGGCGTGCAGCAGCGAGCTGATCCCGACCACCCAGATGACGCCGGGTTCGCTCTTCGAGACCAGCGTCGGCATCCTCAGGAGACCCGAGAACGCGAAGATCGCGGCGATCGAGATCGACAGCCACACGCCGCCCGTGCGCAGGCGCAGGAGATTCACCCAGACGGCGAGGAGCGCGGCGAAGACCAGGAGCGCCGTGACCCCGACGGAGGCCGGCGCCTCGATCAGGATGCCGGTGTAGCCGGAGAAGGCGCGCGTCAGGGGCCAGACGGAGCACATGAATCCGAACGCCAGCCAGGCCGCGGCGAACCGGAAGCCGCGCGGCAGCGGCGGCCTGGTTTTTCCCGGAGCCGGATCGGAAGCCATCCGCGGTGCGCTCATGATTCCCTAGCGATCCGCGGCGCGCTGCGGAAGACGGATCGGCGGCCCGGTCTCGCCCGGCAGAAGCGAGGCCGGCAGTCCCAGCAGGTCGAGCAGGGTCGCGGCAACGTCCGCCTGGTGCACCCCGGGCAGGCCCTGGGCGAGCCCGATGTCGGGGGTGTCCGGCCCGATGACGGCGATCCAGATCTCCTCCGAGCCGCGGATGCCCTCGCCGTGGTCCACCCAGTCCTTCGGGGTGCGGCCGCGGCCGTGGTCGGTCGTCACGACGAGCGTCGTCCGGTCGCGGTACTCGGGAAGCGACTGCAGGGTCTCCCACAGGATGCGCAGGTCGTCGTCCTCGAGTCGCAGGCAGTCGAGCAGCCGGTCGTAGCGGCGCGCGTGAGCCCAGTCGTCGGTTTCGCCGAGCGCCAGCCACAGGACGCGCGGCCGGTGCGCCTTCAGGTACTCCAGCGC
>Ga0134121_10000573_pt1 | contig 41059 bp, 43 predicted proteins | sample KB301_FD_96463 | JGI IMG/M metagenome (GOLD analysis project Ga0134121, IMG submission 96463) | Terrestrial soil microbial communities without Nitrogen fertilizer from Kellogg Biological Station, Michigan, USA - KB3-0-1 | ecosystem: Environmental > Terrestrial > Soil > Unclassified ...
GATCATCTCGGCGGTGCGCTCGCCGATGAGCAGGTTGTACTTGCGCTTCAGGTACTGAATGATGCCGACGTCCATCTCGTTGCCGGCGATGCGCACCGAGCGGCTGTAGACCGTGCCGGCGAGCGAGATCACCGCCACGTCGGTGGTGCCGCCGCCGATGTCGACGATCATGTTGCCCGACGGCTCGGTGATCGGCAGGCCGGCGCCGATCGCCGCCATCATCGCCTGCTCGACCAGGAAGACCTCCGAAGCGCCGGCGCGCATCGCTGAGTCGCGCACGGCCCGCTTTTCCACCTGGGTGATCTCGGACGGGACGCCGATGACGATCCGCGGGTGCACGTACATCTTGCGCCCATGCGCCTTTTTGATGAAGTACTCGAGCATCCGCTCGGTGACCTCGAAATCGGCGATGACGCCGTCCTTCATCGGCCGGATCGATTCGATGTTGCCCGGCGTGCGGCCGAGCATCTCCTTGGCCTCGCTGCCCACGGCCTCGATCCGGTTGGTGAGCTTGTTGATGACGACGACGGAGGGCTCGCGCACGACGATCCCCTGGCCGCTGGCAAAAACCAGGGTGTTCGCGGTGCCGAGATCGATGGCCAGGTCTTTTGAAAAGTAACGCAGCAAAGAGGCGAACGGCATCAGCCTTCCTGATCCTTCTTCTGAAAGTCCGCCGCGGAATGCGGCGGCGGCGGCGAGAGTTTACGGCTTTTTGAAGACGAAATTCATCCGGCCCGGCAATTTACAAGCTTCAGGGATTTTCGACGAAGACGCGGCTGCGGCGGACGGTCTCGTTACCCCAGGCGTCCCGAGCGCGGATCTCGATGATGTTCCAGCCTTCCTTGTTCAGCTGCACCGGCTTGTTGAACGAGCCGTCAATGTTGGATTTTACCTGCTCGCCGTTGACTTCGATGCGCGCGCCGGGATCGCTGCGCCCCGTGACGAAGAAGATACTACCGTAAGGCTTGACCTCGTCGAGGTCAAGTTTGGGCGGCGTGGAGCCCTTTTTCTCGCCGCCCGTGGCATGCGAGGAGGCGACGCGGAACTTGCGCGTCCCGCTCCACGGGCCCAGCACGCCGTCGGAGCCGTACGCGGCCACGCGCCAGAGGAAGGTCCCCTCGCCGCGCAGCCCGAGGGTGGCCCGCGGACGCGAGCGGTTCTCCGCGTCGATGACATTGTCCACGAACAGGATGTTGCGCGAGACCTGCAGCGCATAGCGCGAGGCGCCAGGCACCGGCGCCCAGGCCAGCACCAGCTTGCGGGTGGAGTCGAGATCGAGGGCCAGGTTGTCGTCCGGCTCGGAAGGCTCCGGCGGCGCCGGCAACGGCTTGGGCTCCGAGAGCAGGTCGCCCGTCTGCACCACCTGCTGGAGGCCCTTGATCTCCCGCGTCAGGCCGCTCTTCGAGGAGAGCTCCATGGCGCCACGGGTGGCGCCGAAGCGCCCCTGGTTCGAGCCCTTGTCGACGCTGACGAAAGCCTCCGAGTCCTCCTTCACCCGTGCTATGGCCCCCGGAGTCTTGACGTTGCTGCCGGACCTTTCCGAGGTGCTGAGGTTCACCCAGCCATACTCCATCTCGATGGCCTGCTCGGGCGAGCCGCCGCCGGCGGTGCTGGGGGTGACGATGAACTGGGTGTTGGGCCGCACCGTGTAGAGGGTGCCGTCGACGAACATGATCTGCGCCGAGCCGTTCTCGGCGGTGCGTACGTAATCGCCCGGCTGGAGATGGGCGCGCAGTCGCGCCTCCTGCCACTCGCCGCCGTCGCCGCGCCGGTACTCGACGTCGCCTTCCACCTCGTTGAACTGAGCCAGCCCTGACGATCCGCGCAGGGCGAGCGCGTCGAGGATCGACCGCAGCATCTTGCGGCTCTTCTGGCCGGCGTCGAGAGCCCCCGGAAAGTCCTTGGCCGCGAGCTTTGTTTTCGCTTCGTCGAGACTGAGGCGGCCGGCGGCGTATTCGCTGGCGAAGCCCGCGACCCGCTTTTCCTCTCCCAGCTCCTGGAGCATCCTGCCGGCATCGGCGATCACCGCCGCCGCCTGGTGCTCGATGGAACGGCGGTCAACCCTCTGCCAGACGAACAATCCGACGGCCAGAATGACGAGGATCAACAGTAGAAAACCCCAACCGCGCAGGGTATCCACCGAGATGCTGTACCAGTCCTTGCCGGCTCGCGAGGGATTCCGGGCGGCCACCGTCAGATTCCTTTCATGTAGCCGGTTCAATATATCATGGCCCCCCGGGTGTTGCCGGCCGGCCGCGTCGCTGCTAAAGTGACCGGCTCCTAAGGAGTCTTTTCCCATGCTCAAGGTATTTCGCGACAATCTGAAGAATCTCGCCTGGATCCTCTGGGTGATCATCGCCCTGTTCGTCCTGGCGCTGGCGGTGGAGTTTGGCGGCAACGTCCGGCAGGCGAACCAGGACGTCTACGCCACGGTGGGCAGCGACCAGGTGACGAGGCAGGAGTATCAGCGCGCCTACAAAAGCCTCTCCACTCGGCTGCACCAGGTTTATGGCGATCAGCTGACGCCCGAGATGGAGAAGCAGATGCGGCTCCCCCTGCAGGCGCTCGACGGGGTGATCAGCCAGAAGATCCTCCTCGCCGAGGCCCGCCGGCTGGGCCTCACCGTCACCGACGTCGAGGTGCGCGACCAGATCCTGAGCTTCCCCAACTTCAAGGACGAGCAGGGCAACTTCATCGGCCAGGACAAGTACGTCCTGCTGTTGCAGGCGAACCAGATCAATCCCGCGGAGTTCGAGCGCGAGCTGCACGACCAGCTGTTGATGGACAAGCTCAACAACGCCCTGGCGGCCAACCTCTACGTCAGCGAGGAAGAGATCCAGAAGGCCTATCGCGCCCAGGTGGAGAAGGCCAAGATCCGTTACCTCCAGGTGCCTCGCGGCCGTTTCCTCTCGGAGGTCCACGCCACGCCGGCCGAGCACGCGGCCTACTTCCAGGTCCACAAGGCCGAGCTCCGCCTGCCGGAGCAGCGCGACGTCGCCTATCTGCTGGTCAGCGGCGCCAGCGCCGGCGACCAGGTGAAGCTGACCGATCAGGACCTTCAGGCCTATTACGACGCCCACAAGGCGGAGTACTCGCACGAGGAGCAGGTCCATGCCCGGCACATCCTGGTGATGGTCAACGACAAGCGCACCGACGCCGAGGCTCAAGCCCGAATCCAGGAGGCCAAGAAGAAGGTCGAGAGCGGCACCGACTTCGCCAAGGTGGCCAACGAGTACTCCGACGACACGGCTTCCAAGGCGAGCGGCGGCGATCTCGGCTCCTTCGGCCATAACAAGATGGTGAAGGAGTTCGAGGACGCGGCATTCAACGCCCCGCTGCACAAGCTCGTAGGCCCGGTCAAATCCAACTTCGGGTACCACCTGATCGAGGTCCTCGACAAGCAGCCGGGCGGCACGCAGCCCTTCGAGCAGGTCAAGGAGATGCTTCGCGCCCGTCTCACCGCCGAGCGCGCCCGCGATCTGGCCACCGCCAAGGCCAAGGACCTCGCCGGCCGGCTGGCCAAGAACAAGCCGCACGGCGCTGACGATCTGAAAACGCTGGCGCAGCAGAATCCCGGCGTCACCTTTGCCGAGACGGGCCCGTTCGGCGCGCAGGACAATATCCGCGGCATCGGCCGCAATCCCAGCTTCAGCGCCGCGGCTTTCGCGCTCAAGCAGGGAGACGTCTCAGAGGCGGTGCAGCTCCCGCAGGGCTGGGCCATCCTCTATTTGAAACAGATCCAGGCGCCCCGCGCGCCCGAGCTGAAGGACGTCGAGGGACGGGTCAAGGTGGCGGTCGAGAGCGAGAAGCTGCAACAGATCGCGACGCAGAAGCTGTCGGCCGCCCGCGCCGAGCTGGCGGCGGGCAAGACCCTGGACCAGGTGGCCGCCGAGCTGGGCGTGCCGGTCAAGGAGACGGCCGAGTTCGGCGGCGACGGCTCGGTTCCGGGGATTGGCTACAACCCCGAGCTGGCCAAGGCCGTCATGGCGCTCCCCACCGGCCAGATCGGCGGCCCGGTGGCCGACGCTCAGGGAGCTCTGCTCTTCCAGGTCACCGACCGCAAGAGCTGGGATCCGAAGCTCTACGCCACCAACCGCGAGCAGACCCGCTCCACCCTGCTGCGCGACAAGGTCAACCGCCTCCAGGGCGCCCTCGTCAGCGACCGCCGCCGGGAGCTGGGAGTGGAGTACGACAAGACGATCCTGCAGAGCCTGGATCTGCCGGCGCAGCAGCAGAGCTAGAAAGAACACGGACCCGCACGGACCGGACGACGGGGACACTCAAAGTGTAGGCCCGTGTCGTGCCCATCGTGCGAGTCCGTGACTGTCCTTGCTACAATCCCCGCCCAATGATCGGCTTTCTTCGCGGCCAGTTGCTGAAGGCCACGCCCGAGCGCCTGCTGCTCGACGTCCAGGGTGTCGGCTATGAGGTCCACGTGCCTCTCTCGACGTGGTACGAGATCGAAAAACGGCGTGACGAGCCGATCGGCCTGTTCATTCACACCCACCTGCGGGAGGACGGCATCGCCCTTTTCGGCTTCTGGACGGAGCGCGAAAAGCTTCTTTTCGAACGGCTGATCGCTGTCTCCGGTATCGGTCCGCGGCTGGCGCGGGTGATCCTTTCCGGCATGGCGCCCGACGATCTGCTGGGCGCCATCGCCGCCGGTGACGTCGGCAGGCTATCCACCATTCCCGGTGTGGGAAAGAAGACGGCCGAGCGCATGGTCCTCGAGCTCAAGGACAAGATGCGCGAGCTCGCCGCCGAGCTGCCCGACAAGGCCGCGGCCGCTCCTGCCGCCGACCAGGATGTAGTGTCGGCTCTCGTCAACCTTGGCTACAAAGCGAGTCTCGCCGAACGCGCTGTCGGAGAAGTGCGTCGCGAACGCCCAGATGCTGCTTTCAACGAGCTACTGCGCGCCAGTTTGAACCGATTGTCTCGGGCCTAGATATATCGTCACTGGCCTATAGACAAGCGGCAGGATCTGGAGTACAACCCCTCTTCTCTGGTGACAACTGGCGACAAGGGGAACGTTTGGGAACGGGAGGCAGCTCGTGGGCGTCCGAGCCATGCCGGCGATGGGCTGAACCGCGGCTTTTTGGAAGATTGATCGGAGGATTGAATGTCTCAGCGAAATCGAATCGTCCGCGTTGCGACAGTTCTGCTGGTGGCTCTTGCCCTGGCAGCGCCGGCGCCCTCTTTCGCCGCCCGGTTTCCCGACGGGAGACTCTCCCCGGTGGCCGTCTGGGAGATGGCCTGGAGCTGGCTCACCGGTCTCGTAGTGCCGGATCAGGGCAGCGCCCCCCGAAGAATGACGACCCGGTGGGAAAAAGAGGGGCCTGCGATCGATCCCAACGGAGGGACGCCGCCGAATCCGGCTCCTCTTCCTCCACCCGCCCGGCTCCGGGCCGGAGGCGGCAACAGCTGATCCTCGTCGCAGGAGCGGCGACGTCGCCGCTCCTGAAGCGTTGAGATTGGCGATCTGGGTAGGCGTGTTGAGAAAGAGCCGCGGGTAAGACCCGCAAGGAGGACGCTGTGGATCATCCGACGACGGTGGAGCTGGAAAGTCTCGTCGTAGGCAGTCTCTCCGCCGAGCAGCGGCGGAGCGTGATCACACACCTCGTCCGAGGTTGCCCGCGATGTGGCGGCATCGTGGCGCAATTCCTCCCGGTGCTGGTTGGCAGGGCAAGCCGCACCGCGCCTCCGCCTCCCGCCGAGGAAACTTACGACGGAGCCTTGAACCGGGCGGTCGCCAACATCCGGCTGCTGGCGGCCAAGCCTGTGGCCCAGACGGTGCCGGAAGCCGTGGACTTTCTCGCCGCCCGCGGCGTCGCAGGTCTCGAGGACGTGCCGATCTCCCTGCTGGACGTCCCCTTGTATGAGGCGCTCCTGGAGCGGAGCTGGACTCTGCGCTACGAGGATCCGGGTCCGGCGGTGGAGCTCGCCCGCTGCGCCGCGCAACTGGCGGATGGGTTCAGCACCGGCGAACACGACTCCCGCAAGCTGGCGGACCTCCGCTGTCGCGCCGCCTTCGAGCTCGCCAATACCTATCGCGTCGCCGATGAGCTCGACCTGGCTGATTCCACTTTGCAGCGAGCGACGAAGCTCTTCCTCCGCGGCACGAAAGACGAGCTCCTTGGAGCGCGCCTGTTCGATGTTCAAGCGTCCTTGTACGCCGCCCGCCGCCAGTTCGACCTGGCCTGCACCGCGCTGGACATTGCGGCCGACACCTACCGGCGGCGCGGCGACGAGCACCTTGCTGGTCGAGCCCTCATCAGCAAGGGCATCTACACCGGGTACAAGGGCGCCTCCGAGGAAGCCGTCCGCCTGATTGGCGAGGGACTCTCTTCCCTCGACTCCGCACGGGACCCTGGCCTGGCCTTTTCCTCCCTGCAAACCAAGGCTTGGCTACTGGTGGATTGCGGGCGGTTTCTGGAAGCCCGCACGGCGCTATTCGAGCTCAACGAGCGCGAAATGGGCGGTCGCGTCAATGAGCTGAAAGTGCGCTGGCTGGAGGGCCGCCTGGCCGCCGGGTTGGAGGAGATGGATGAGGCCGAGAGCGCCTTGCGGCAGGTGAAAGAGGCTTTCGAGGAACTTGGCCTGGGATACAAGGCAGCACTGGTCGGCCTGGAGCTGGGTGCAGTCTGGCTGCGGCAAAACCGTCTCGAAGCCGCGGCAGCGATGGCCCTGGACTGCTCCGACGCCTTCCTCGCCCTGGGCATCCAGCGGGAGCTCGTGGCCTCGATCCTGATACTCCGGAAAGCGGCCGAGACTCGCGCTCTCACCGTCTCCCTTCTGTATCAGGTCATCGACACTCTGCAAGCGGGGGAGCGGGCCCTGCCCGCTTCAGGACTCCAGCCCAGCCGTAGAGGCGCCGGCCTCTAGGCCCTCATGTTGCGATCCAGCATTTTCTCCAGGGTCGCCTTCAGCATGTCGTGGAGCTGCTCTTCGGAGAACGCCGACGTGATCGTCGGCGCCGGTGGTGGCGGCTGCAACTGCACGTTCCTCAACAGGTCGCGAACCTTGGCCCCGGACGGCGAGCCCGCCGCCGGATGCCGCGGGTAGGCCACCGCGAAAAACTCTATCGGTTCGATCTCCGCAGCCCTGCAAAAACGGATGATGTGGTCGAGCCGCACCTCGTTCGCGCCGGCCAGCAGCTTACTGACATAACTGGGGCTCATATCGAGCCGGCGTGCGACTTCCCGGAACGAGATTCCGAGGATTTTCAGGGTTACCTTCAATAAGTTGACGAGACGTTCAGTCTCTGGATCCGCGACGGAAACATCGTACAAAGGGTTCTCCCCGCATCCAAGAAAACTCGCTTGGAGCACGATGGTACCAAACGGGGAGGCCCAAAGGGGTGAGAGCGCCGGTCAGAGCCGTTCCAGAATGGTGGCGATTCCCTGACCGCCGCCGATGCACAGGGTGACCAGGGCAGTGCTCAGGTTGCGCCGCTCGAGCTCGTCGAGCGCAATGCCGAGCAGAATCGCGCCGGTAGCACCCAACGGGTGGCCAAGGGCGATGGCGCCGCCATTGACGTTCACTCGCTCGGGAGCGATTCCCAGATCGCGGATCGTTTTCAGGGGAACGACGGCGAAGGCCTCGTTGATCTCCCAGAGATCGATGTCGTCCGTCGCCATCCCTGCCGCCCGCAACGCCTTGCGCGACGCCGGAGTAGGCGCGGTGAGCATGATGACCGGCTCGGCTCCAGCGGTCGCTACCGCGCGGATGCGGGCCCGGGGTTTGAGCCCGTGAGCCCGGACGTAGTCCGCGGAAGCCAGTAGGACGGCCGCCGCGCCGTCGACGATGCCGCTGGAGTTGCCGGCGGTGTGGACGTGCTGGATCGCCGCGACCTGGGGATAGGGCCGGCGGGCGATCTCGTCGGCGGTTTCGCCGTCCGGTCCCAGCGGGGAGGCGCCGAAGGCGGCGAAGGCCGGCGTCAATCCGGCAAGGCCTTCGGCCGTTGTCTCGGGCCGCGGGTACTCGTCCTTCTCCAGCAGTACGGCGCCCGTTTCCGGGTCCCGAACGGGGAACAGGCCGCGGCTGAAGTGGCAGTTGCGCCGGGCCTCATCCGCTTTGCGCTGCGACTCCAGGGCGAAGGCGTCCACCTCCAGGCGGGAGATTCCCTCCAGCGTGGCGATGAGGTCGGCGCTGATGCCCTGCGGCACCTGGAAGTGCCGGGCCCGCAGTCGCAGGTTGCCGCCGTCCTGGCCGCCGCCGTCGGCGCCCAGGGGGAGCCGCGACATGCTCTCGACTCCGCCTGCCACGACCAGGTTCTGCGCCCCGGATGCCACACCCATGGCGGCGAAGTTCACCGCCTGAAGGCCCGAGCCGCAGAAGCGATTGAGCGAGACGCCCGTCACCTCCACCGGCCAGCCGGCGGTAAGGACGGCGTTGCGGGCGACGTTCGCCCCCTGCTCACCCACCTGTGAGACGCACCCGACCACCACGTCGTCGACCTCATTGCGGTCGATGCCGGTACGGCCGGAGAGGGCTTCGAGGGTTTGGGCCAGAAGCTCCTGGGGATGAACGCCGGAAAGCGCGCCTTTGCCGGCCTTGCCCCTGCCGCGGGGAGTGCGAACTGCGTCGAGAACGTAGGCTTCCATGGGAGACCTCCTATGCGAACGAATCTCACGAAGCCAGAATACGACCGATCGTGCTATTTGGCAAGCCCCGCCATGAAGCCGCTGATCTCGGCGAAGGCGACCGCGTCGTCGCCGAAGGAGAAGGTTCCTTTTTCCTGGATCTCTCGTGCCGCCCTCAGGAAGGCGCCGAAGGCCGCTCGGTTCAACGCCGAGCCAACGCTGATCCGCCGGACGCCGGCGGCGGCCAGGTTTTCGATCGTAAGGCCGTCGCCCTTTCGAGCCGCCAGGGCGTTGACCGGCTTCGGCGCTACCGCGGTGCAGACGGTCTTGATGGCGTCGAGGCCCGGAAGGCAGGGCGCATAGAGGACGTCGGCGCCCGCCGCCGCGAAGGCTTCCAGACGGAGGAGGGTGTCGTCGAGGTCGGGCCGGCCGTGGAGAAAGTTCTCGGCGCGCGCCACCAGGGTGAATGGGAACGGCAGCGACCGGGCCGCCTCGACCGCCGCCGCGACTCGTTCGACGGCGTGCGTGAAGTCGTAGATCGGGTGGCCCGAGTCGCCGGTCGCATCCTCCACCGAGCCGCCAACCAGGCCTGTCGCAGCCGCCATCCGGATGGTCTCGGCGACGGTTTCGGGATCGTCGCCGAAGCAATTCTCGAGATCCGCCGACACCGGCAGATCGGTCGCCTCGACGATCGCCCGGCAGTGGCCGAGCATCTCGTCGCGCGTCACCAGGCCCTCGCCATCGCGGCGGCCGAGGGTAAAGGCGAAGCCTGCGCTCGTCGTCGCCAGACACTTGAAACCGAGCGCCGCCAGAATCCGGGCCGATCCGGCGTCCCAGGGATTGGGTATGACGAACGTTCCCGGTCCCTCGTGGAGCGCCCGGAACTGAGTTGCCTTTTCGAATTGGCTGATCATGAGAATTCCTCCTCTTGGGATTGGTACAACCTAGGGGATCATGTCAGGCTCGCCAGGTATCCGGAGCGAGGTCTGGATTGCAGGGAACTTTCCCGTTCCGCGGGGAGTCTGAATCAGGAGACGTCACCTTCCCCGGAGGATCTCTATGAAGCTCCGCGTTTCGCTCCTGCTAGTCGCCCTTGCCGCGACGTCCATCGCGCTCGCCGCCGAGCCCGCACCCGCGAGCCCGGCAGACCTCGTCGGCTCCTGGTCTCTGGCTCCAGCCCATAGCGACGAAACGGCTTCGGAGCCCGGCTCGATCACCCTGGTCCTGACACTCGAAGACGGCAAGCTGGCTGGCGTGGCGGTCCTCCCGGTCCCGACGGCGAGAAGCGCTGGCCCCTCGTCGATCCCACCTTCGATGGCAAGACCTTCTCTTTCAAGGTCGACAATGGAGAGAGCCTGCTCGCGGGCGAGATGAAGCTCGTGGACGGGAAGTTCGAAGGCCGCTGGACCTCCGGTGGAGGCGACGAGGCCGGCCGGTTGACCATGAAGCGGAAGGCCGGTTGATCGAGGTCTGAGACCTCAGGGCATCCGCCCCTCTAGGATGGCGCAGAGCTTGGCGGCGTCGAGGTTGCCGCCGGAGATGACGCAGACCACCTTGCGGGCGGCTGGCCCGCCCGCGAGGGCGGCGGCGACGGAGGCGGCTCCGGCTCCCTCGGCGATGACGCGGTGGCGCTCGGCGAGGAGACGGATGGCGTCGGCCACGGCTTCGAGGGAGACGACGCGGGCGCCGGCGAGCAGGGTGCTGGCCAGCGGCCACATCTCGGGCAGGAGACTCTTGCCGCCGATGCCGTCGACGAAGCTTGGCTTGTAGTCCACGGTCTGCGGAGCACCGGCGGCGAGGGAGGCGGAAAGCGGCGCCGCGGTCTCCACCTCGCAGCCGAAGACCCGGGTTTCCGGACGCAGGGCGGCGAGCGTGGCCGCAATGCCGCAAGAGAGGCCGCCGCCGCCGAAGGGGACGAGGACGGTGTCCACGTCGGGGAGGTCTTCGAGGATCTCGAGGGCGACGGTGCCGTTGCCCGCCATCACGGCGCGATCGGCCACGGGGTGAATGAAGAGGCCGCCGAGACCCGGGAAGGAGTGCTCCACGATCACCTGCCACCAGCGATCGAAGGGCACCCTCACAACCTTGCCGCCCAACCGCTCGATCGCGGCAAGCTTGGTGGCGGGCGCATGGTCGGGCACGACGACCACGGCCGGAACGCCGAGCTCGCGGGCGCTCCAAGCGACACCCTGAGCCATGTTGCCGGCACTCGCCGTGTAAACGCCGTCGCGCAGCCCCGCCGGCCCCGCCAGGCGCATGGCGTTGGTGGCGCCCCGCAGCTTGAAGGAGCCGATGGGCTGCAGGTTCTCCAGCTTGAGCCAGATCTCCGCCGGCCCGCCTTCTGTGTTCAGGCGAACGAGCGGCGTCCGCATCGTGACCCCGGCCAGACGCTCGCGAGCGGCGCGAATCTCTTCGATGGTGGGAGCTGATAGAGGTTGCATGGCGCGAGGAGCGTACTGCAAATCAGTGCCTCGGGAGGTACCGAATTAGGCTATGCTTCAATCGCATGATTCACCAGGCAAAAACCCGGGCTGTCCCTTTGGTCTTTTGGGTCCTTGCCGTCCTTTTCATCGCTCCGAGGGCCCAAACGCTCGCCCAGGAAACCGAGCCAAACGGCGGCGACGATCCCGGAGAGGCTCAAGCCTGGTTCCTCGCCCGGCGCCTTCCCGCGGCCAAAACGACCGTGGCGCCTTCCCTCGCCGAGAGGTACCTAAAGGCGCAGGACCACGTGCGCACCATGCCGCACCACTCCGGTGGCAGCCTGGCATGGCAATCCCTCGGTCCCGGAAACCTCGGCGGGCGGACGCGGGCGATCGTCTTCGATCCGGTCGATCCCCGCACGCTCTACGCAGCCGGCGTCGATGGTGGAGTCTGGAAGACGGTGAACAGCGGCGCGAGCTGGACTCCGCAGGACGATTTGATGCCGAGCCTGGCGGTGACGTCGCTGGCGGTCGATCCCGCCAGCCGAAAGACGCTCTATGCCGGCACCGGAGAGGGTTTCTTCAACACCGACGCCGTCCGCGGAGCAGGCATTTTCAAGACGGTGGACGGCGGCCGCCACTGGCAGCAACTCACCGCCACCGCGACGCCGGATTTCTTCGCCGTCAACCGACTGCTGGTCAGCGCCCGCAGCCACGCGGTTTATGCCGCGACCGGCACGGGCGTCTGGCGCTCGCAGGACGCCGGGCGCACCTGGCGACGGGTACTCGCTTCGCAGGCGCAAGGCGGCTGTCTGGACCTGGCGTTGCGGAACACGCTCCCGCGCGACGACGTGGTGTTTGCCTCCTGCGGCACCATGCAGCAGGCGACGGTATATCGAAACGCGCAGGCCCAAAAGCAGGCGCCCTGGGTGGCCGTCCTGGCGGAGCCGGGCATGGGGCGGACGTCGCTCGCCATCGCGCCCTCCGATTCGAACGTGATCTACGCCTTGGCGGCGAGCAACCTCCCTGGGCCAGGCGGCCACTATAGCCAGGGGCTCTTCGCCGTCTTCCGCTCCTCAACCGGAGGCGCCGCCGGCAGCTGGGTGGCAACGGTGCGCAACACCGACCCGGTGGCGCTCAATACGGCCCTGCTGTCGAGCACGCACTTCGCCCTTCAGCAGGAGTGCGGCGCGAGCTTCGGCGATGCGTGGAGCGGGCGGGGTTGGTATGACAACGTTATCGCCGTCGACCCCAAGGACCCGGATCGGGTGTGGGCGGGAGGCGTCGACCTCTTCCGCTCCGACGACGGCGGCCATACTTGGGGGCTGGCCAACTATTGGTGGGAGGGGAACGGTTTCGCCCATGCGGACCAGCACGCCCTCGTCTTCCATCCGCAGTACGACGGCACACATAACCAGACGCTGTTGGTGGCTGGCGACGGCGGTATCTATCGCACCGGCAACGCCCGTGCGCCAGTGTCCCGAGGGGACGCAGCGCCCTGCGATTCCGCCGGCTCCGCCGTGCGTTGGACGAGCCTCAATCATGGCTACAGCGTGACTCAGTTCTACAACGGCGCCGTGTTCGCCGGCGGCCTGGCCTACCTCGGAGGCGCGCAGGATCTCGGCACGATCGTGGGAGCGGACGCCGCGGGGCGGGAAGGCTGGCGGCAGGTGCTGGGTCGCGACGGCGGTTTCGTGGCGATCGACCCAACTCACCCATTGATCGTCTATGCGGAGTCCGATCATCTTTCGTTCGTCAAGTCCACCGACGGCGGCAACACCTTCACTTCGGCGGCCGAAGGCATCGGCGGCGGCTCCTTCCCCTACATTGCGCCCTTCGCGCTCGATCCGTTGGATGGCCAGCGGCTCTGGCTCGGCGGCGACTCGCTGTGGACGACGGACGACGGTGCCGAGCACTGGCACCGCGCCAGCTCGGCGCTCGGCGCCAACGCGCTCGATCTTTTGAGCGCCGTCGCCGTCTCACCGCATGACGATCAGCACGTCCTCGCCGGCACCAGCCAGGGCCTGATCGTGCGCAACGACGCCGCCCTGAGCGCGACGCCTGGCACCCCGTGGTCGACGGCCCATCCGCGCGACGGTTTCGTCTCCTCGCTGGTCTTCGATCCGCAGGACCCGGCGGTCGTCTATGCGACCTACTCCACGTTCGGCGGCGCTCACGTCTGGAAAAGCCTCGACGGCGGGACGACCTGGCAGGATCTCGACGGCACCGGCGCCTCCCGGCTGCCCGACCTTCCCGCCCACTCCCTGGTCGTCGATCCCCGCCATCCCCAGCATCTTTATCTCGGCACCGACCTCGGCGTTTTCGTCTCCCTCGACGGCGGCGCCACCTGGGCGGTGGAGAATACAGGCTTCGCCAACGTCGTCACCGAGTCGCTGGTTCTCAGCCCTCCCTTCCTTTTCGCTTTCACTCACGGTCGCGGCGCCTGGCGGACTCCCCTGCCGGATTGAGGCCCGCGGTGATAACGTCTCCGGCGTGGGTCGCTACGAGTTCCTCCTCGAGACGTACGACACCGAACGCCTGAAGACGCTGTCGGTCTGGTCGCAGTTCCGGGACGAGGATCTGCGCTTCCGTCCGGAGCCGCGGGCGCGGACGCCGCACGAGCACATGGTCCATCAATGTGTCAGCGAGGACCTCTGGATGAAGACCATGCTGGCGATCGATCTCGGCGAGGGACCGCTGCCCGCCGAGGAGACCCGCCTCGCTTTCCTCCACAAATACGCCGAGGCTTCCGGCAAACGCCTCGGGCGGTTGCGCGGGATGCCGGAGGACTGGTTCGAGGGGAGCACCCGCTTTTTCGACGTCGAGCGCAGCCGGGCCTGGGTGATGACGCGGCGGATCGCCCATTCGGCTCATCACCGGGGCCAGCTCACCGCCTACCTTCGGCTGCTGGGCCGGAGTCTCTATTCGACCTACGGGCCCACGGCGGACACCGGCGGGCTGTTCCTGAACGGCGCCCCGACGCTCTATCGCTATCCGGACCTCGAGCACCTGCTGGCGGCCGAGGACCGCGGCGGCGACTCGCCGCCACTTCCCGGGCCGGGCGCCAAGAGCCCCACCGAAAGACGGGACTGAAAACCTCCTCATGACGGCAGCGGCGCGGCGCCCCCCGGAAGAGCGCGGCAAGTGGCGGAACGTCTCGCTGCTCGCCCTCGCCTCGCTGCTCGGCATGTCGGTCTGGTTCTCGGCTTCGGCGGTGGTGCCGCAGCTCACCGTGGAGTGGAAGCTCTCCGGCGCTCTGCAATCGTGGTTGACGACGAGCGTGCAGCTCGGCTTCGTGGCCGGCGCGCTGCTGAGCTCCATCCTCACCCTTGCGGACCGTCTGCCGGCGCAGCGCCTACTGGCGGTGAGCGCTCTCGCCGCCGCGGCGTTCAATGCCGCCATCCCGCTGCTCGACCTGGGTTCCGGCCCGGCCCTCGTCTACCGTTTCTTCACCGGCTTCGCCCTGGCCGGCGTCTATCCGCCCGGGATGAAGCTCGTGGCGTCCTGGTGCAAGGAGGACCGCGGCCTCGGCATCGGGCTGCTGGTGGGCGCCATCACCCTGGGCACGGCGGTCCCGCATTTCCTCAACGCTTCGCCCAGCGGCATGCCGCCGTGGCGGAGCGTGCTCCTCTTGACCTCGGGGATGGCGGTGGCGGCGGCGCTGATCGGCGGTCTTTTCGTGAAGCCTGGGCCCTATCTCGGCAAATCGCCGCCGTTCGATTGGCGCGCGGCCGGCCGGGTGCTGGCGGACCGGCCGGCGCGGCTCGCCAACTTCGGCTACCTCGGTCACATGTGGGAGCTCTACGCCATGTGGGCCTGGGTTCCGTTGTGTCTGCTGGCGAGTTACCAGGAGGCGGGCTGGAGCCCGCGTGCAGCCCGCCTTGCCGGCGCCGCCGCCATCGCCGCCGGCGGCCTCGGCAGCCTCCTGGCCGGCAAGCTGGCGGACCGGCTGGGGCGCACGCGAATCACCGTCGTCAGCCTGGCCGCCTCCGGCGCCTGCGCCCTGGCGGCCGGCTTCGTCTTCCACCATCCGGCTCTGCTGACCGGTCTCTGCATCCTCTGGGGATTCGCCGTGGTGGCGGACAGTGCGCAGTTCAGCGCCGCCGTCTCCGAGCTGGCCGATCCCAGCTACGTCGGCACGGCTCTCACCGTGCAGACCAGCCTCGGCTTCCTGCTCACCACGGTGACCCTCCGCATCATCCCGCCGCTTCGCGACCTCCTGGGTTGGGAACGGGCGTTCGCTCTCCTGGCTCTCGGTCCGGCACTCGGCATCTGGAGCATGTTGCTGCTGCGCCGCCTGCCGGAGGCGGTACGGATGGCGGGAGGAAGACGGTAAGAAACCCGGCGCGGCGATTTTCCCCTCCCTTGAGAACCTGCGGCCGGTTCGGGGGGACTTACCGCGCATGCACGATCTCCAAAGTCCTACTTCAAGCTCCACGCGGCTTCAGCAACGGCGACGCCCCCGGCCCCTCGATCCGAAGCCGGTCTTGCCGCCAGTCGAGACTCCGGAGGGAGCGCCGGACCTCGGCTTCCTGATCGCCTACGAAGAGCCCGGGGCTCCCGAGGGCTGGGCTTCGGGGGTCGTCAAATCGGTTGAAGACGGCTTGGAAGGGCGACGCTTCACCATCGGCACCAACGCGGGAGACCAGGAAGTTCTCCGCGATCAGGTGTTCTATTGGTGGCCGCTGGATTAGTTGTCAGAAGGCTTCCTCGAGCCCCCTCAAGCAAACGTTTCAGATACGGCGGACAAGCCGGCGTTGACGCGCAGCTCCTCGATCAGCTCCAACGCCAGCATGGCGTTCGGGATCTTTTCCGGCGGCACCGCCAGCGAGCCGAAAAGTTTTCCTTTCTGGCGGACACAAAACTTGCGGCCAGCGATTCCCGCCCACTCGAGGTCGTCCAGGGGAATGGGTTTCTTGTTCTTCCAGGTCACTCCCTGGAACGAGAGGCGAAGAGGACCGAAGGCAACTTCCTCGCGGTTCGCCAAGTGTCTCTTGAGCTCCGGCTTCAGCAGAGAGTGAAGCTCTTCCAGAACCATGTCGATCGCGTCGACGCTGTCCTTGAAGTTCGCGGTGATGCGGATTTTCTTGCCGTTTAGCCCGACCAGCGTGAGGTTGGGTGGGCCGGCAGGTATCTTCATTCTCGCCTGGACCGCCGACTCGACCGCCGCGCCGATGAGCCCTCCGATGGCCCAGCCGGCACCCATGCGAGGCGTGATTCGGTACCGGTATTCGGCGATATCGCTCCACAGCAATTCCTGCGTGCCGAAGACTGAAGATCGCTGAATGCCCTCGGGAAAAACGCTAACCGTCGTGCGGCCGATCGCATAGCAGAGACCCGCATAAGCGGCGAGCACCGCCACACCGACCTGGACCCCCGGGAACTCGGAGGGATTCGAGCCCGCCGCGACCAGGAAGGAGAGGCCGGCGGCGAACAGCGCCAGAACGCCGAACGCGCCGCGCACGGCGATCGTCTGGCCAAAGACTGCACGGGGAGGAGACAAGATCATGGCTTCTCCTTGAAGAAGACTGCGCCTTCAAATGAAGATCTGTTATTGGAGCCGATCGATTCTGCGGCAATTCTAGTCCAAGTCGGAGATCGAGTCATCGCGGCGGCCCTTCATCCCTCCGTGCTATCTTCCCTGCACTGAAGGAGAAAAAATGCGAAAACTGGTTGCGCTGCTGCTGCCGCCGGTACTCTTCGCCCAGGGCTGTGCCAGTGGAGTCCCGCGAGCTCCGCTCACCTCCCTGGACGCGGTGAGCCTCGCCACGGTCAACCGTGCGATCGAGGGCCAACCGGTCTCCCTTCGCCTCGCCAGCGGCGAGGTCGTCAAGGAGGCCGAGGACGTGACGTTGACGGCAGAGACCACCTCCTGGCGCGGCGACCACGACCGCCAGCGGATGGTTCCCACCGCCGACGTTTGCCAGGTGATCCTCCAGGTCCGATTCCGGGCCGGCAAGGGCTATGCGTGGGGCCTCCTAGCCTGCGCTCCGGTCGCCTATGCGGTCGGTGACGCGACCAAGGACCCTCTCGAGGGCCTCTTCGCCCTTTTGCTCACCGAAGCTCTCTGCCCTTTCATCGGGATGGCCGTCAGCGCCGGCCTCAAACAGCCTCCCGACCGCGTCGTCTATTCCGCGCCGGGACCCTGCGGCGTCGCCCATTGACGCTTGGGTGCTAAGATGGAAGACCCAAAGGGGGCGTCGCGTCCGAACGGGACCGGCGACGGACAAGCAAGGAGTGAGGCAATGGGTAGAAAGTTATACGTCGGCAACCTGGCCTACGGCGTCAAGGACAGCGATCTCCAAGACCTGTTCTCGGCTCACGGCACCGTAGACACCGCACAGGTGATCATGGACCGCGACACGGGACGCTCCAAGGGCTTCGGCTTCGTGGAGATGAGCAGTGACCAGGAGGCGCGAGCGGCCATCTCTGCGCTCAACGGTAAGGAGGTTGACGGCCGGAACCTGACCGTCAACGAGGCTCGTCCCAAGGAAGAGGGCGGCGGCCGTGGCGGTGGTGGCTACGGTGGTGGCGGCGGTCGTGGGGGTGGCGGTGGACGTGGGGGTGGTGGTGGCGACCGCGGCGGCTACGGTGGAGGCCGGTACTAGATAGTCCGTTTGACCCTGCGGGACCGGCGCAACCGGCTCCCGTGGGGACCTGCCGTTGAAAGAAGCATCCGCCACGCTGGTTCGCGAGCTGGCGGTAGGATCTATGGCGAAACTCCACCCATCCGCTGGAATCAATCATCGTCCGGATCCAACTGCGGCCTCTTGTCCGCCAGGAAAAAGGCAGCGTTTCTCGGCGCGGCGATGGTGCGAAACGGCCGCGGCGGCGCGGCAAGGTCGAAAAATCCCGTGAGATCGGTACTGGAGCGCGCGTCCGCGAAGCTCAGCGCACCCTCGCGGATACCGAAGTTCTGCTCGATGAATCGTAGAATGCTGCCAAAATCGTGGCGCAGGTTGTTGATCGTCGGCGGCGTGTAGGCTGACACCACGAGCAACGGCACCCGAAAGCCAAATTGGTAGCCGCCTTCCGGTGGCGCGGGGATCGTTGGCGGCTCGTGGTCGTACCAACCACCCCAATCATCCCAGGTGATGAAGATGGCGGTGTTCTGCCAGTAGCCGGTGCCGTTGTCGCACGCCGAGCTGTTGCCGATGGCGTTGACGATTGCCGAAACCCAGGAGGGTCCGCCGCCGTCGTTGCACCGCGCGTGATCCGAGTTCTGGCAAGTGGGATTGACCCAGGTGACGGAACGCAGGTTGCAGTTGCCGATGTCTCTCAAGACATCCGAAGAAACAAGGTCGACGTTCTCTGTCCAAGCCTGTCCCGTGCATTGTCCGCCCGGACCCGTGGAGCGGCAGATATGTTGAATGGCGTTGGGAGCCGTCCAGATGGTGCCGGCGCCGGGCGCGTAATACCGCCAGGTGACGTTGCCGTGAAGCAGATCCGCCACGGTCTGATGCTCGAAGCAGGGATAGATCGCCTGGTTTTCGGTGCCGTCGGGCGAAATGAGCCTGACGGTTGTCCTCGGCGTCTCCGTGCAGCCCGCGATCTTGTTCAATCCCCCGACTCCTCCCGTTCCTTCCAGGTTCTCGGCGGCGAAAATGCCGGCCGCGTCATCGGCCGCGCTGGGCGCCGAAGTGCCCCCGAAGAGGAATTGATGGGCGGGAAAGCTGGGTCCCTGGTTGGTCTGGAACATGTAGTTGGCCCACCCGTACTGGGTGGCCAGCGACAGGTACGGATTCAGGATGCCATGCGCATTGTCGACGAATTTGAACTGAGGTTTCCTGGCGCAGGTACCCACGCAGTGGATGCCGCCGGCTCCATCCATTTTACAAACGCCCGCTGACGGATCGCACATGGCGACAAAAGCGCCATGGGAATGATCCAGGTCGTACTTGTTCGACAGCGGCACGGACCCTGGTTGAAGCTTGCCGCCGGGAGAATTCTTGTCCAGCCAGTTGCGCGTCTGGATGTTGAACTGCGTGGCGCTCGGGTGCGTGCTGCACCGGCTCGCCGAGCCGAATGGCGGCTTGCACAGGCCCTGAAAAAGATTGTCGGGTGTACGGTTCTCCTGAATGATGACGATGACATGGCTGAAGCTTTGAATTTGCGCCCGGGCCGCGCTGGCTCCAAACCAGAGCAGGAGAAGAATTCCAAGAGGCCGCTTCATGGTGTCCCCGGCTTTCACGCACGGCGGATCCCCCCGGAAAGCCGGGGGGTTGGTGCCATGCTTGGCCGCATTCTAGGCGGAAGTCGCCGCTGGGGCTATACGGCGATGCGGGCAAAAACCGCTTCGACTACGCGGTCACAGCGGCCGCCGTCGAAGGCGAAAGCCTCGCGGCAGGCGGTGCTCGCCTGTTCCGTGATCCGGCGGCGCAGCAACCCGCGTGCGCGATGGAGACGGGTTTTCACGGCCGGAACTTCCAGGTTCAAACATTCGGCGGTGGCGGCGGTGCTCAATCCTTCCACGTCGCGGAGCATGAGGACCAGCCGGTAGGTTGGGGGCATGGCGTCGATCGCGGCTTCGAGGATCGTGCGCAGGTCGCGGTGGATGGCGCGTTGCTCGGGATCGAGCTCGGCCGAGCGGAGTGAGGGAATGGACTCCTTGCGAACCTCGGGCATGGCATCGATCTCCACGTTGCGGCCACGCCGGCGGGAGCGCGCCATCGCCTCGTAGACGGCAATTCTGGTCAACCAGGTGGCAAACCGGGCTTTCTCCGCGAACTGGTCGAGATGATGAAAAGCGCGCACATAGGCGTCCTGGACCACGTCCTCGGCCTCGTCGCTGTCGCCCACGATGCCCCGTGCAACGCGATAGAGCCGGCGGTTGTACCGGCGCATCAGGATCTCGAACAGCTGGCGCTCGCCGGCCAGGACTCGCCTGACCACCTCCTCGTCGCTCAAGGCATCGCCGGAACGAAGGAGCGATCTGGCCGGCGCTGAATCGTCGAGAATCTGGGTCTGCATACGAGTCTCCTGGGAGTACAGAGTCCGCTCCAGGCAAAAGGTTACACGTCTCGTGCCAGCTCGCCGCCTTGTAACCTCCGGCCCTCCCCTGACTCAGTAGTTTTAGGCGGACTCGATCGGCCGCCGCAACCGGATCGCGTGAAAGGGGGGCACCATGCCATCGAATCGCACACCCGCTGCACAGGCCTACCAGATCCTGCACGTCGGGTTCACTTTGGCGCCACTGTTGGCGGGGCTCGACAAGTTTACTCACCTGCTGGTGAACTGGGACCAGTACCTGGCTCCCACCGTGGAGCACCTCCTGCCCTTCTCGGGCCATCTCTTCATGCAGATCGTGGGCGTTGTCGAGATCGCCGCCGCCATCATCGTTTGGTTCAGGCCCCGTTTCGGCGGCTACCTGGTGGCGGCCTGGCTGTGGGGCATCATCCTCGACCTGCTGCTGATCCCGGGTTACTTCGACGTTGCCCTGCGCGACTTCGGCCTCTCGCTGGGGGCTTTGGCGTTGGCGCGCCTGGCGGTCGCCGAGGCACCCGCCGCCGCGCGATAACTCAAACCGGCTCGGCAGCCCTGCGCCGCCGCGCTAGACTGCCCGGCGCCATGGATCTCTCCGCCGTCCTCCGCCGCCTTTACCAAGGTCCCCGGGGGATAGCCCGGGGAGTGGTGAATCCCTATCGGGAATCGTTTCCCGAGCTCGACGGTCCGTCGGCGGCGCGGCGACGGCGGGGGAACCTGGAGGCGTACCTGGAGCGCGTGGGGGTGCCCAGGTTGGTGCTGCTGGGGGAGGCCCTGGGTTTTCGCGGCGGCCGCTTCTCGGGGATTGCCTTCACCAGCGAGCGGCAGCTCGCGGGACCCGTCGGCCGCCTATTGCCGTGGGCCGGCCGGCCCTCTTTCCAAGCCACCAGCCGCAACCCGGACCTATGGCTGGAACCCTCCGGCAGCGTCGTCTGGGACGCTCTCGGCGGCGACGCCCGTGGCGCGCTGCTATGGAACGCCTTCCCCTGGCACCCGTACGCGGAGAGGGGGCCGCTCAGCAATCGCACGCCGGAGCGCCGCCTGGTGGCGGCAAACCTGGACGTCCTCGAAGCCCTGCTCGCCGAGCTGGGAGGCGTCCGGGTCCTGGCGGTCGGCCGCACGGCCCAGGCGGCGCTGGCGACGCTGGGGGTGGCGGCACCGGCCCTGCGCCATCCGGCCTACGGCGGCGCCGGCCTTTTCCACCGGCAACTGCGAGATCAGCTCGCGATCTAGACTTTTCGGTGCTAAGCTTGTAGATAGCTTTCAATGCGGCTGTCCGCCGCCGGAGGTTGTGTCCCATGTTCCACTCGATTCGATCGACCCCTCGTGTCTGGCCCTTGGTGCTTTCGGCGCTCGTGCTCGTCCTGCTCGCCGTGCCGGCGACGCCTGAGGTGTTTCACGTGACGCTGAAGAACGGCACCACGGTCGAGTCCTCGGTCCAGCCGCAGCAGGCGAGCTGGGATCCCAACATGGTCATGCTGATGACGGAGGTCGGCAACTGGGTGGGATTCTCCAAGGATGAGATCACCGACATCAAGGTCGTGGATCCCACGGCCGGATTCGGCGTTCGGATCAGCAGCACGGCCATCGCCCTGGGGCGGTTCTCGAACGATCTACCCGAGGTCGGGAAGAACCCCCAGGATGAGTTGACCGGCCGGTATCTTGCCCTGGCCACCAAGACGCTGGAGTTGCAGGAGAAGCAGCAGCACTACTCAATCCAGCAGGGCGTGCAAACCGAGCAGACCCAGGGCATTCCTGCCGCCTTCGCCGGTTATGGAGCCGGCTACGGCGGCAATGGCATGACCAGCAACGTGATGCCGCCGCAGGGCGGCCAGCCCGTCGTTACGGTGCAGCCGCAGAACAACAAGTAGTCGTTGCCAAGTCCTCCACCGTGGAGGATCTCTTTGACAGACCAGACGGTACGGTGACGCCCGCGCCATCCCGAGAGTGGGAGGCGACGGGCGTTTAGAGGGAAGCCGGTGCGATACCGGCGCGGCCCCCGCCACTGTAACCGGGTACGAAACCGGAAAAGCCACTGCACGGGTGGATCCTCCAACTGATTCCAAAGGAGAGGGTTGCCCGCGTGGGAAGGTCCGGGAGTAGGAAGATCCGGAAGCCAGGAGACCTGCCTTACCGTCCAACGCCTCCCGCGGGGAGCGGGCGAGGGTTTGGACGGGTTTCGCCCGTGCTCCTGCGCCCCATCTCCTCGGACATGGGGCGTTGCTTTTTGCGAAAGGAGCAAAACGATGCGTCGGATCCTACTGATCCTGACCGCCGGTGTCCTCGGGGGAGGATATCCGGTCGTAGCCCAGGCGCCGGCCCCGGTTCCTGTTCCCGTCTTCCGTGACGATGTCGTAGTCACGGCTTCCGCGGATTCCGAAGTGCGCGCCGACGTGCCGGTGGCGGTCACCGTCATCGATGGCAAGGAGATCGAGGCCCGGCAGAGCCACGATCTGGCGGACCTCCTCAATACCGTTCCGGGCGTCTCGGTCGTCCAAGCAGGTTCTCCCGGCCAGCAGACTTCTCTCTTCACCCGCGGCACCAACTCCAATCAGACGCTGCTGCTGTGGAATGGCATCCCTTTGAATGATCCCTTTTTCGGCGGCGCCAACTGGCAGTTCGTGCCGCTCGAAGGCGTCGACCGCGTGGAAGTCGTCCGCGGACCCTTCAGCGCGCTCTACGGCAGCGATGCCGTCGGCGGCGTAGTGCAGGTGCTCACCGGCACGCGGCAGGGAGGGACGGTGGACGTCGAGGGCGGGGACCACGCCTACAGGCGGGGAGGCGTCGCCGCCGGCTTCGATCTCGGCGGGGTGCGGCTCGACCTCACCGGGCATGTGCGCCGCGGGGACGGCGAGTTCGCCAACGATTCGTTCGATAGCGAGGAGGGTGTGGCGCGGATTCTCTTTCCTCTGGGCACCGCCTCCAGTCTTGGGCTGATGGTGCGGGCCAACGACTCGCAAACAGGCATCCCCTTTTCCGGCGTCACGCCGACGCCGGAGCGCAAGATTTCGTGGCAGGAGCGGGAGGTGGCGGTGCCCTTCCGCTCGGAGCAGGGCCCCTGGGGGGTGGAAGCGCAGGTTTCGCGGACGGATTTCGACAGCGCCTTCCGCGATCGGCTGGATACTTCTGGTTTCGGCTCCTCGGACACCCAGTCCCAGGCCCTGCGCGGCCGGGCCGTGGCTTCCTGGCACGGCAGCGGCGACCTGCGCTTCGCCTTCGGCGGCGAGGTGCAACGGCTGGAGGTCACCAATACCTCGGGCTCCTTCACCAACCTCGACGGCGCCCACCAGCGGACGTGGGCGGCCTTCGGCCAGGCGTCGTGGGGAGCCGGACCGGTCCATTTCGAGCTCGGTCTGCGCCGCGACGACAACGACATCTACGGCGGCCAGACCAGCCTGCGGACGGGAGCCGTGGTGAAGCTCGGCGAGAGCACCCGGCTGCGGGCGAGCTACGGCGAGGCGTTCCGCGCGCCGGCGTTGGGCGATCTGTTTTTTCCCGGCAGCGGCAACCCGGACCTCAAGCCCGAGTGGGACGCAAGCTATGAAGTGGGCCTGGAGCACGAGGCGGGCGGCTGGCGGCTCGCCGTCACGGGATTCCAGAACCGGCTGCGCAACCTCATCGACTTCGATCTGGCCACCTTCACCAGTGTGAACGTCGGCCGCGCCCAGACCCGTGGCGTCGAAGCCGAGGTGGGAGTACGGCGGGGAATCGTCTCGGCGTCTCTCGACGGCACTTGGATGAACCCCAAGGATCTGGACACCGGGCTCGAGCTGCTCCGCCGGCCGAAGAAGAGCGCTCATATCACCGTCACGGCGCGGCCCGGGCGCTGGACGCTCAATACCGTGGGCCGCTGGATCGGCGAGCGGGCGGATCTCGACCCTGTCACCTTTGCCAACGCCGTAAACCCCAGCTATACGCGGGTGGACGTCGCGGCGAAGTGGCAGGCCTATAGTTGGCTTTCCCCCTATGCGCGGGTGGAGAACGTGGCCGATGCCCACTACAGCGCGGCGCTCGGGTTCCCCAGCCCGGGCAGGACGATGATCGGTGGCCTGGCGTTCGACTTCTAGGAGGATTTTCCTCCTGCTGCTCCTCCTGGGGCCGGTTGTCGCCGGCTGCCGGGGGGAGCAGTCCCTGACGCCCTCCCAAAAGCTATCTCGCCGGATCATTGCTCTCACGCCGAGCGTGACGGAAACTCTTTTCGCCCTCGGCCTGGGTGACCGGGTCGTGGGCGTGGGGGATTACAGCCGCTGGCCGCCGGAGGCGATGCGCAAGCCGCGGCTGGGAGCGCTGTTCAATCCCAATCTCGAACGGATCGTGTCGCTGAAGCCGGATCTCGCGGTGCTGATTCCCAGCGAGCGGGGGCTGGAGACCAAGCTGAAGCCGCTGGGAATCGATGTGCTGGTCGTGCCGGACGAGTCGCTGGCCGACGTCGGGTCCTCCTTCCGCATCATTGCCCGGCGTTGCGGCGTCCCGGCGGCGGGCGACCGCTTGCTTGCCGAGTGGCGCGCCGGATTGACCCTCCCGCCTCTTCCCGGGCCGCCGCCACGCGTATTGATCTGCGTCGGCCGTCTCGCCGGCCAACTGGGGGAGGTCACTGTGGCGGGTCCGAACACCTTTCTCGACGAGCTTCTCCGGCGCTTGGGAGCCCAGAACGTCTTCGCCGACGCGCCGACCCTCTATCCGCAGATCGGCTTGGAGGAGATCGTGGCGCGCAAGCCGGACGTCATCCTCGAGCTGCGGGCGGATCCCCTGACGCAAGCCGCGGCGGCAGCGGTCGTCGCCGACTGGCAGGCGTTGCCCCAGGTGCCCGCGGTACGTCTGGGCCGAGTCAAAGTCATCGCCGGCGATCACGTGCTAATCCCCGGGCCGAGGATTCCGCAGTTCTACCGCGAAATGCGGGAAGCGTTGGTCCAGGTGGAGCCGAGACGATGACAGAGGGCGTTCTGCTCACTGCCCGACAATTGGAGTGGCGGGCCGGCGAGCGGACGATCCTTGGCCCTCTCGACCTCGACGTCCGGCGGGGAGAGTGCCTGGCGGTAGTGGGCTCCAACGGAGCGGGCAAGACGACGCTGCTGCGTCTACTGACCGGCTTGCTGCGGCCGTCAGGGGGCGAGTTGCGCTACGGTGACCGGCCCTACGCGGCCCTCTCGAGACGGGAGCTCGCCCGGCGAATCGCCTATGTGCCTCAGATCCGGCCTTCGCGGGTGCCGCTCAAGGTGGAAGAAGTGGTGCTCCTCGGCCGCTATCCGCACCTCTCGCGCTTGCAGATTGCCCCCCGGGCCGCGGATTTCGCGGCAGTCGAGGACGCCCTGGGGGTGGTGGGAATCGCCGGACTGAAGGGGCGCGCCGTGGATTCGCTCTCTGGCGGCGAGAGGCAGGCCGTGTACATCGCAGCGGCCTTGGCGCAGCGGTCGGACCTGCTGGTGCTGGACGAGCCCACCCTCCATCTCGACGCTCGCCACCAGCACGATCTCGCCTCGCTCCTGCTGCGCTTGAAAGGCGGCGCGGAGCGCACGGTCGTCCTGGCCACTCACGATCTCAACCTGGCCTCGCTGTTGGGGGACCGTCTGCTGGCCCTCGTCGCAGGCGTCCCTCTCGCCTGCGGTCCGCCGGCCGAGATCGTCAAGCCGGACCTTCTCGACTGCCTCTTCCAGGCCCGCTTCGAGATCGTCCGCGGCGGCGAGCGGCCGGTGACGGTCCTGGACCTCGGCGCATGAGGGATTTTCGGCCGCATCCGCGGACGGCACTGCTGGTTCTCTGCGCATTGTGGATCGCCACCGTGATCGCGGCGCCGCTGGTTGGGAGCCAGCCGGTAACGCTTCACGACGTGCTCCGGGGCGAGCCCACAGCAGCGTCCATCTTCTGGCAGATCCGCCTGCCGCGGGTGCTGCTGGCGCTGCTCGGGGGAGCGGGTCTGGCCGTCTCGGGCCTGGGTTTTCAGACGCTCTTTCGCAATCCGCTGGCCGAGCCCTACACCTTGGGCGTCTCCGGTGGGGCCGCCCTGGGAGCGGTGCTCGCCTTGCGTTTCGAAGGCGGCCAGCTCCTGGGCTTCTCGCTGGTGTCGCTGGCCAGCTTCGCGGGAGCGCTCGGCGCTACGGCGCTCCTCGTGGGTCTGGCTCTGCGGCGCGAGGGAGTGGAGACGTCGACCCTGCTGCTGGCGGGCGTGGCGGTTTCCCTCTCCTGCTCGGCCATCATCCTCTTCCTCCAGTACCTGGCGGATTCCACGCAGACCTTCCGCATGGTGCGTTGGATGATGGGCGGTCTCTCCGTGGTGGGCTACAACGAGGTGCTGTGGCTCCTGCCGTGGGTGCTCGGGGGAAGCGCGATGCTCGTTGCGCTGCGCTGGGAGCTGAACCTTCTGCTGACCGGCGAGGAGATGGCGGCGAGCCGCGGTGTGGATCTGGCGCGCCTGCGCTTCCAGATCCTCATCGCCACCTCGCTGATGATCGGCGCCCTGGTGGCTGTGGCGGGTCCCATCGGCTTCGTGGGCTTGATCGTCCCCCACATCCTCCGCCGCTTCGTGGGGCACGACCACCTTTTCCTCGTTCCCGCCTGCCTCCTCGGCGGCGGCGCCTTCCTCACCCTCTGCGACGCCGGCGCCCGCACCGTGATGGCGCCCGCCGAGCTGCCGGTGGGAATCCTGACAGCGCTGCTGGGGGGGCCGTTTTTTCTCTGGTTGCTGGTCTGGCGGCGGCGGGATTAGGGAGGCGGTCCACCCCGCTTTCAACGATTGCACACCGATTTCCTGCCGGCTATGCTGCGCCAGGAGGTGATCCTGGACTTGCGACGAATTTCAGCCCGATTACTGCTGGTGTTGGTTTTCACGATCGCCTGTCTGCCGGCGCTCGCTCAGCCGAAGCCGGGGCTCGAGCTGACGGTCAAGCCTCTCGGTTTGGGGGAGGAGAGCCGCCACTTTCTCGCCGGCCGGCCCATTCCCCTACAGCTCATCCTCACCAATAAAGGGCCGGCTCCCACGGAAGTGCGGCTCAAGGATCACGGCAAGGACGGCGGGCAAGAGCCGCTCTGGGGCGTCGCCGCGCGAGTCTCCGACAAAACCGGACGGCTTCTGACGCGCGACGAACGCGATGTCCATGGCGATGACTATTGGAGTCCAGCTCTAACAGATCCGTGCATGGGGAAGGAGTGCGAGATGCCGGGAGACCGGATCAGCATTCCTCCCGGACAGACCGTGCGGAGGATGACCGAGCTCGGTTCTCTCATCGCCAATTGTCCCGGCCTCACCCGGGGACTCGATCACATCCAACTTCCCGCCGGAAGCTATACGGTGCAGCTCTCCCTGAACGGCCTGACCTCGCCGCCGATCCAGATCATTGTGGACTAAGAGCCGCTACAATCCCCGCCCATGCTCCTCTACCGCATCGCTCCTGAAGGCTCCTGGGCCGTGGCCGAGTTCGCGTCGGACCCGCGGCTGCGCATCCTGTTGTCCGATCCGTTTGAGACTGCTCCCGGTGACTGGGAGTATGAAAAAGAAATCCCCCGCGAGGGCGCCTCGCTGCTCGCGCCGGTTCGTCCCACGAAGATCGTCTGCGTAGGGCGCAATTACATGGAGCACGCCAAGGAGTTGGGAAACTCCGTCCCCGAGGAGCCTCTGCTGTTCCTCAAGGCGCTGTCGTCGCTGATCGGCCCCGGAGCGACGATCGTGCTGCCGCCGGAGAGCCAACGAGTCGAGCACGAAGGAGAAATCGCGGTGGTGATGCGCCGCCGCCTCAGCCGCGGCGCCACGCCGGCGGAGGCGCGCGCGGCCGTGCTGGGCGTCGTCTGTGCCAACGACGTCAGCGCCCGCGACCTACAACGCAAGGACGCCGTCTTCGCCCGCTCGAAATCGTTCGATACGTTCTGTCCGATCGGGCCGGCTGTCTGGGTGGAGGCCAGCCTTGAGGATCTCGCCGTGGTGACCCGGGTGAATGGCGCCGAGCGGCAGCGCGGCCACGTGCGGGAGATGGCTTTCCCGCTCCTCGACCTGCTGCTTTATAGCTCGCGTATGATGACCCTGCTGCCGGGCGACCTTTTGCTCACCGGCACGCCGGCAGGTGTCGGCCCTCTCGTGGACGGCGACCTGGTGGAAGTGGAGATCCCCGGCCTCGGCGTGCTCGCCAATCCGGTCGCGGCCTGGCGGGCGCACGAGTAATCGCCCCGAGAGCTTTCCTACAGCGTAGTCTCCTCGGGGAGCAGCCGGCTGTGGCGATAGAGCTCCTCGATTCCGGAGGCAAGTTCGGGAGGCGCGTCAGCGAGAAGCTGATCCCGCTCGCTCTGGCGTAGCATGCCTTTCAAGACGAGGGTTCCTTTGTCAAATCTCAACCGGTCGGCGAACCGTAGCGGGGGAGACCACGAACCGGACCATTTCTCCAGGGTTACGGTGCTCTGGGTGTAAGGCTCCGGCCCGGGCCGTTCACTCGACTCCTCCCAAAACTTGCGGATCATCGCCGCATCGAAGAAATAGATGGCTATCGCGGTCTCGAGGCAGTTGATGATCAGATACCGGTTCTCGGGAGCCTTGCTGTACTGAAAGGCCTTCAGCGCGAGCAGAGTGCTCTCCTCGTCTCTCTCCTTCACCGCACGAAGGACGTTGTCATAGAACATCTTCGCGTACCCGAGGGCGTGGGAGAAATTCAGGTCGGCGTTGTCTTCCCGGGAATGCGTATAGATACGGTAGGCCTTTACGTCCAGCAAAGCCTTGGCTGGTTTCTTACCCGCATCGAACCTGCCGCGGGAGTCCAGGTAGTTCGCTCTCAGGTACTCCTCGATAGGGTGGAAGTCCTCGACCTGTGACTTGATTTCCGGATCGACGAGCCTTTTGCGGAAACTCTCGCAGGCCCTGTAGTAGTCCGACTCATGGTGGCTGGCATCAGAAGAGACATTGCCTTCCTCCCAAAGGAGATATGCCTTCGTGCGTTTGACCTTGGAGAGCCATTCCTTCTCCAGACGCTTGAGCGCTTTCGGTCCAACTCTACTCGATAGTTGCACTCCCCCTTCGAGGACTTCCAGCGCGAAGACGTGCTCGGCGGTCCACCAGTCTTGGAGCACATGGTCGCCGCTGGTTCCGGGGTCGTCCAGAAACTTGTGCCAGATCCGCTCCGGCCTTCCCAGCTGGGTGGTCAGCTTGCGAACCTCCATTTGTTTGAACGCCCTGAACTCGATCCACCTCTCGATTTCAGAGTCGGACAGCAGCCGCCTCTCTTTCTGCTTGCGCCACGCCTTGTTCGCGAGCCGAATCGGATTGATGAAGCGGTCGTGGATCAACTCGTACCATCGGGCGCCGCTGCGTATTTCGGCGCGAATGAGGTGCAGGCGCTCAAGCAAGTCGACCCACGGGTTGGGCAGCTCACGGGTCGATCTCTTATCCCGGTAAACGAGGCCGCGCGTCCCTTCAGGGGTGATCAATGCATCCTCGAACCACGACCGAAGGGCCACTTCTTCCGCCTTGAATTCCTGGACTACCTCGGCGATGCAGGTCTCGTAATAATGGGCAAGCGCCTGATCGACGTCGCTGTAGTCTCGAATGTAGTTCTCGTCGATCGTCTTGACGCCTTCCGGCAACGAACGCCAGAGGCGCTGGCAAACGATCTGGAGCTGCAACGGCTCGACGAACTCTCCGGACGCGACCGCCATGCCGTCGGAAGACTTTACCGGCAGGTGAGAGAGGTTCTCGACGAGTTTCTCGGCTGCCTGATCGGTGAACCTGCGTCCAGTTTTCTTCAGCGGCCTGGTCACGGCGAGAAGGGCAGCCTGTTTGCGTAGCGGCTCGAGCCGGAAGCGGGTTCGGAAGTGCTCGGGAAGCCGGCTGGCATAGGGATCGAGGCTGGCGATGTACTCCTCGCGCATTGAAAAAACGATCCGGAGGCGGGAGTCCTCATCCAAGGCGTCGCCGATCTCGTCGAAAAAGCCGTCGCGATCCATCCAGCGCTCGGGATAAGAAGTGAGAATTTCTTCGAATTGATCGAACACCAATACGCGGCGCGGAGGATAACCTCGCTTCGAGGGCGGGTAGGGTCTTTCTCGAAAGTATTCGACGATGGTGGACTCCAGGAGGGCGCCGAGGGCCGCGGGTTCGATCTGCAAGCTGGTCAGGGCGTTGAAGACGAAAATGTTTCGCACCTCTTTGAGGGCGGTTCCCTTGGGCAGCTCTCCCCGGACTCGCACCCCGCCGAAGACGTCCACTCCCATGGCTCCCAACTGAGGGATGGCCCTGGCTTGAAGGAGCGAGGTCTTGCCGGCGCCCGAAGGGGCGTAGAGAAGGAGTACCGGATGGGAGAGGATGAGAGAGACGATCTCCTTCGACTCGCCGTTACGTCCGAAGAAGTTGGCTGCGTCCCGGCGTTCGAATGGACGTGGGCCGACGTAAGGAATATTGGCGTCGCGATTGTCAGCGCCCAAGTTATCTTTTCTCCCATCGCTGCCGCAGACCGGCGGCAAAATCCTCGCAGGTACCCCAGAAGATCCGGATTCTCTTCAGGCGGAAGTGTTCCTTTAGATACTTGCGCTGCAGGTGAGCACGCCTTATCTCCTCCTCGGTCGGGACCATCCCCCGGGGTTCGAGTTGAACTGCGCAGTGGCCTGCCAGCTCGTTCAACTTCATTTTGGCCAACTTGCGGAACAGCACCTTGACATCCATATCTTCCAAGCTATAGCCCATGAACAACAAGGACGAGGTACAGATTGCCTTCTCGATTTGCGCGGGAATGAGCTTGTTTTCGTCCGACATGTTCATGAGGAAATCGAGGTAGTCGTCCTCGGTCAAGACCATGCTGTCCGGCTCGTTCAGGGACCCATGCAGGTGAAAGACGAGAGGTGTCTTGGGGGTAGGCTCAAATGAAGCTGCCGATTTTTCATTCCTCTTGGATTCGCGTTGGCCTGCGAGATGCCACTTGCAGATCGTTTGTCTGGGGTCTCTGCCGGCATGCTGAATCGCCCGCGTCAGGAAGTCGTCATAGTTGGTGGTGATATAGATGGGTAGTTTGAGATCAGCGACGACTCGGTGGGGCTCGTTGGGATTGGTGAAATCTGGAGGGGGGAGACTCTCGAACATCTTCTTGATGAGCAGCTTTGGAAACTTCGTGCTCTGCTGTACCGCGAGGTACTGGGCCACACGGGCGAGGTTGGAGCTGTCCGAAAAGGGGTATTCGTAATCTCTCGCCCAGGATTTCGCCAGCTCGCTGGCCAAGGGCAGCGTCCCCGAACAGGCTCCTGCACCGAGGAACGGCGTGCATAGCTTGTAATCAATATTCAGCAGCAGCGCGTCCCAATCTTTTTCCGTCCAGATGTCGTCATTGGCGCTATCCATCCGGAGCTCCAACTTCATCAGGGGCAGCCACCCCTCGATCGGGGGCTTCACCCCGCAGCGCTCGCCAGGGAAAAAGGACCAAGGCTGCCAGTAGAACGAGGTGGACCGCGCCTCCAAGGGCGAACCCCGAGAAGAGCAGGGCCAGCCAGAGGGAGAAGAGAACCAGGCTGAGAAGGACGCGGACCTTCGGGGAGCGCATTAAAAAATGCTACCACAGCCCCAGCTCGGGTTATCCTGCATCTCATGGTGCAGGCTGTGACCTTCGACGTCACCCACACGCTGATCCACGCTCCACACCTGGGGGAGATCTACGCCGAGGTGCTGGGGAAGCATCGCGTCGACATCGACCCGCCGGAGGCCTTGCGCCTGGTGGGCGAGGTCTGGCAGGAGCTTGCGTGCAGCGCCGACCCCGGCCAGGACCGCTTCGCCGCCCATCCCGAGGGAGAACGCGGGTGGTGGCGGCGGTTCCTGGAGCGGATGTGCGAGCACCTGGAGGTGCCGGTCCCCTCGCGATTCGCGGCGGCGGAGCTCTTCCACCGCTTCGGCACCGCGGCGGCCTGGGAGGTCTATCCGGAGGTGCCCGAGGTTCTCACGGCCCTCGCCGGCCAGGGAATGCGGCTGGGCGTGATCAGCAACTGGGACCACCGCCTCCCGGCGCTGCTCGAAGAGTTGGGTCTTGCCGGCTTCTTCGGCACCCTCACCTACTCCCAGAAGGCCGGAATGGAGAAACCGGACCCGCGAATCTTCCTTCAGGCTCTGGCCGAGCTGGGAGTGGAGCCTTCCGCCGCCCTGCACATCGGCGATGGCCGGCTGGAGGACGTGGAAGGGGCGGTGGCCGCGGGCATGAACGCCCTGCGGCTCGTTCGCCCGGACCAGGTTGAGCTTCCCGCCCGCCGGGGCCGCCAGGAGACGGCCGGTGATCTGCGGGATCTCTCCAGCCTGCCGGAGCGCCTGGCATCGGGCCGCGCCGAGTGGACGGGCCGCCGGTCGCCGGACCCTGTGCTAGACTTCTGACTGACCGGGAACGACATGAAGATCTCCACCAAAGGCGAGTACGGCATCCGCGCGATGCTCTACATCGCGATGCACTCCGACCAGGGGCCGGTGACGAGCCACGAGATTGCCACCCATCAGGGAATCCCGGAGCCGTACCTGCGCCAGATCCTCGCTCTGCTCTCGAAAGACCGCCTGATTCTCTCCAATCGGGGACCCCAGGGCGGCCACATCCTCGGCCGTGCGGCGTCCGAGATCAGCTTGCGGCATATTCTTCTGACTCTCGAAGGGCAGACGACGCCCATCGACCAGATCCTGGCGCTCCCCTGCACCATCGACGTCGGCACCGAGCACTGCGCCATCCGCGAGGTCTTCCTGGAAGTGAAGAAGGCCGTCGAGCGCATCCTCTCCGTCACCACCCTGGAAGAGATGGTCAGTCGCCAGCGAGAGATCTCGACGCGGCACATCTCGGTGCCGCTCGATCTGCCTTCGCCCACGGCAGCGCTGCTGCCGGTGATCTCGGATTGATCCCCCCAAAACTCCTCCGCCTGACGCTTGTGAAAGGTCGCACAAGCTGGTATGCTCCGCCCGGATTTGGGCAGGTGTAGGCGCGATCGGCACGTCTTGCGATGGCTGAGGAACCGGAATCGGAGGGCCGCTGGCAAGGGCTTTCCAGCATCGGTTTCGAGCTGGTCGCGGCGGTGGTGGGTTTCACGCTGCTCGGGTACTGGTGGGACCGGCACTTCGGCAGTCGCCCCTGGGGTCTGCTGACCGGTGCGACCCTGGGCCTGATTGGTGGAATGTACAACTTGATACGACGGTCGCTGTCCGCCTTCAAGAGTGCGGACGGCAGTAGCAAGAAATCTGACGGCGACCCGAAACGATGAGCGTCGCCCGGCCTGCGGTCGCGGAGTACCTGCGGTTCCTGGGCTGGGTGGTCGGGGTCGGAGTGGCGCTGGCCCTTCTGGGGTATGCGCCGACCCGGCGACTGGGAGGCGAAGGTGCGCTCCCGGCCATGGTTGCGGGGTGTGCCATCGGAGCCGTCGCTTCGGCGGTCGGTGCCCTGGCGGTTCTGGGAGGCCGGCGATCGGGCTCCGCGGGGCCGCCGCTGCAAGGCATGCTGATCTCGATGGCGTTGCGCCTCGCGACGGTTGTGGTTCTGGGGCTGTCGCTCGGGCTTTCCGGGTGGTTCGAGCCCCGGCCCCTGTTGATCTGGATCGCCCTCGGGTACGTGGCGCAACTGGCGCTCGACACCCGGTACGCGACCCGCGGCCTGTGAGCCGGAGAATTGGAGAGGATGGATGCTCGCTTTTCTGATTGAGAATCCGCTCGAGCACATCGTGCGGCATCCGATGATCCAGCGGAATGGGATCACGCTGCTGGACAGCCACATCGTGATGATGATGCTGGCGGCGTTCCTGCTGATCCTGCTGCTGCCGATCTGGGTACGCCGCCGGCGGGGAACCGACGAGGTCGGCGCCCTGGTGCCGGCGGGAGCGGGCAACGCCATCGAGGCGATCTGCGAGTACCTGCGCAACGAGGTCGCACGGCCCATCCTCCACCAGTACACGGACCGCTTCATAAAGTTCATCTGGACCGTTTTCTTCTTCGTCTTCGCGGTCAATCTCCTGGGGCTGCTGCCGCTCAGCGGCATCCGCGTCCTGGGAGCGCATATCGGCGGCGCGGCCACGGCCAACCCCTGGATCACGGGCGCCCTGGTCCTCGTCACCCTCGGAATGGTCGTAGTGAACGGCTTCCGGCTGGGCGGCAAGCATTTCGTGGCCCACTTCAGTCCCGGCCCCATCTGGCTGTCGTGGTTGCTGGTCCCCATCGAGATCATCGGCTTCTTCTCGCGCTTTTTCGCCCTGCTCATCCGCCTCTGCGCCAACATGATCGCCGGGCACGTGCTGCTGGCGGTGCTTGTGAGCTTCATCTTCCAGGCGGCGGTGAAGGGGATCGCGACGGCGCTGGGCGTCGCCGTGCCGGTGGTCCTGGGCAGTGTCGCGATCACCCTGCTGGAGCTCTTCGTCGCTCTTCTCCATGCCTTCATCTTCACCTTCCTCACCACCCTGTTCATCGGCCAGGCCGTGGTCTTCCACCACGGCGGCCATCACGGGGAAGCAGAGGCCCACTGATTGAACCGGCCTCACAAAGGCCTTTAAAACCCTAGGAAAGGATTTTTTCGATGAGCAAGAGAACTGCCAGGTTGTCGTTGACGATGATCGCCCTCGGCTTCGTGCTGATGTTCGCCTCGGTGCCGGCCGTGCACGCGCAGGAGCCGGCCGCCGGCGCCGCGAAAGCTACCGAGGGCTCGTACTTCCTCACCACCGACGGCGCCCGCAAGGTGGGTGGCGCGATCGGTGCCGGGCTCGCCGTGATCGGCGCCGGCGCCGGCATCGGCCGCATCGGCGGCAGCGCGGTGGAGTCGATGGCGCGCCAGCCCGAGGCCTCCGGCCAGATCAGCACCGCCATGATCATCACCGCGGCAATGATCGAAGGTGCCGCCCTCTTCGGCGTCGTCGTGGGCCTGCTGGCCTCGTTCTGAGGCCCGTATGAAGAGGGTACTGAAGAGTGCGCTAATCGCATTGCCCCTGCTGGCGCTGGCGATTCCAGCGCTGGCCGCCGCGGCGGAGGAGAGCGCGGAGAAGCCGAGCCTGTTCGCGGGCGATCTCGGCAACTCCGTCTGGACGCTGGTGATCTTTGCGATCGTGCTGATCGTCCTCGGCAAGTTCGCGTGGGGGCCGATCCTGAGCCAGCTCCAAGGGCGGGAAAACCGCATCCGCCAGTGGCTGGAATCGGCAAAGCACGACAACGATGCAGCCGCGGCGAAGCTCAAGGAGTACGAGCAGAAGCTCGCGGCCTCGCGGGCTGAAGCCACGGCCATCGTCGAGGAAGGGCGCCGCGACGCCGAGGTGGTGAAGCGGCGCATCGAGGCGGCGGCGAAGGAGGAGGCGGACAAGACGATCGAGCGCGCCAAGCGCGAGATCCAGATCGCCACCGACACGGCGACCAAGGAGCTCTACACGCTGTCGGCGAAGCTCGCCACCCAGCTGGCGGCGCAGGTCATCGGCCGCGAGCTGTCACCGCAGGATCATCAGCGCCTGATCTCCCAGGCCATCGACGGCATCGAAGGCGCCGGCCGGAACTAGAGCCATGCCGGAAACTCCGCAGCCGAAGGTGGACGATCGCGATCTGGCCGTGGGCCGGCTTTACGCCGAGGCGATGCTCACGCTCGCCGAAGAGCGCGGACAGAGCGAGGCACTGCTCGACGAGCTCAGGGAGTTGGTGGAGTTCCTTGGCCGCAACCCGAAGGTCGAGCACTTTCTCGCCAGCCTGATGGTGGACGAGGAAGGGCGAGCCCGGGTGCTGGACGACCTGTTCAAGAGTCAGGCGAGCGAGTTGCTGCTCGACTCTCTCCAGGTGATCAACCGCAAGGGGCGTCTCGGCCAGCTCCGTGCCATCGTCGAGTCCTACCGCGCCGCTCTGCGCGACCTGCGGGGTTGGGTGGACGTCAAGGTTCGCACGGCCGTGCCCCTGGACGATGCGCAACGCGGACGGTTGCAGGATGCGATCGCCGCCTCCACGGGCCGCAAGCCGGCGCTGATCGAGCGGGTGGATCCGGCGCTGATCGGCGGCCTGGTGGTCGAGGTCGAGGGAAAAAAGTTCGACGCCAGCGTGGCGTCCCGGCTGCAGGATTTGAGCGCGGCGCTGCTGGCTCGAGCCTCGCGTGAGATTCATAGCGGCACCGCCTACGTTGCCGAGTCCTGATTGAGGCAAAGAAGCCGAGGCAAGGAGCCTTCATGAGATTCAAAGTCGACGAGATTGCGTCGGTCATCGAAGAGGAAATTCGCAAATATCGCACCGAGGTCGACCTCAGCGAGGTCGGCAAGGTGCTGGAAGTGGGAGACGGCATCGCCCGGATCTACGGCCTGACCGGGGCGATGGCCGGCGAGCGCCTGGAGTTCGCCAACGGCGCCCAGGGCCAGGTGTTCAACCTGGAGGAGACCTCGGTGGGCGCCGTCGTTCTCGGCGACTACCTGGGCATCAAGGAGGGCGACGAGGTGCGCCGCTCCGGCGAGCTGCTCTCGGTGCCCTGCGGTCCGGCGCTGATCGGCCGCGTCGTCGATCCGCTCGGCCGGCCGCTGGACGGCCTGGGCGTCATCGAGACGCCGCACCGCCGGCCGCTCGAGTTCAAGGCTCCCGGCATCGCCGAGCGCCAACCCGTCACCGAGCCGCTGCAGACGGGCATCAAGGCCATCGACAGCATGATCCCCATCGGCCGCGGCCAGCGCGAGCTGATCATCGGCGACCGCAAGACCGGCAAGACGGCCGTGGCCATCGACACGATCGTCAACCAGCGGGGCGGCGACGTGGTCTGCGTCTACGTCGCCATCGGCCAGAAGGAGTCGACCGTCGTCGGCCTGGTGGACCGGCTGCGCGAAGTCGGCGCCATGGACTACACGATCGTCATCTCGGCCGGCTCGTCCGACCCGGCGCCGCTGCAGTACATCGCTCCCTACGCCGGTGCGGCGATGGCCGAGTACTTCATGTATCAGGAAGGCAGGGCCACACTGTGCGTCTACGACGACTTGTCGAAGCAGGCGCAGTCCTACCGCCAGCTCTCGCTGCTGCTGCGCCGGCCGCCGGGCCGCGAGGCGTACCCGGGCGACGTCTTCTATCTCCACTCGCGCCTCCTGGAGCGCAGCGTCAAGCTGCGCGAGGAGTTCGCCGTGGTGCCCAAGGACACGCCGGCCGACAGCCGCGACCGCGGCGTGAGCCTCAAGCATCCCAAGGGTCTCCAGGCGCCGGCCGAGTATCGGCCCGACGACCTCGACGGCGCCTACCACCGGCCCCACGGCCGCCACAAGGCCGAAGCGTGGCTCGCCACGCTGCCGGATGCCGACAAGTACAAGGTGCACCGCTTCCCCGACACCGGCGGCTCGATGACGGCGCTGCCGGTCATCGAGACCTTGGAGGGCGAGGTCTCGGCCTACATCCCGACCAACGTGATCTCGATCACCGACGGCCAGATCTACCTCGAGCCGGACCTCTTCTTCGCCGGTGTGCGGCCCGCCATCAACGTCGGCATCAGCGTTTCGCGCGTCGGCGGCAACGCCCAGCGCAAAGCGATGAAGAAGGTCGCCGGCTCGCTGCGCCTCGACCTCGCGGCCTTCCGCGATCTCGAAGCCTTCTCCCAACTCGGCACCGAGCTCGACGCCGCCACCCAGCGCCAGCTCGACCGCGGCCAGAGAATGGTGGAGCTGCTCAAGCAGCCGCAATACAAGCCCTACAACGTCAACGAGGAAGTGCTGTCGATCTTCGCCGGCACCCGTGGTTTCCTCGACGACGTGCCGGTGAAGGACGTGCCGAAGTTCGAGTTGGCGCTGCTCAAGCACTTCGCGGACGAGCACCCGGAGATCGTCGAGACGCTGGACAGCACGCGCGACCTCCCCAACGATCTCGCCGATCGCATCGGCAAGGTGATCCGCGATTTCAAGACGCAGTGGAAGGCCTAGGAGCCGGGGATGGCCAATCGACGAGTCCTAGTCAAGCGGCGCAAATCGGTGCGCAACATCCGCAAGATCACGCGCACCATGCAGCTCATTGCGACCGCCCGCTTCCAGGCGGCGTTCAGCCGGGCGGTGGCGTCGCGGCCCTACACGGAGAAGCTCGCCGAGCTGGTGGCCGATCTGTCGCGGGCGGCCGGCGACGTCGATCACCCGCTGCTGAAGACCCATGACGAGGTGAAGCGCTCCGCCGTCGTCGTCATCACCGGCGACCGCGGCCTGGCCGGAGGCTACAACGCCAACGTGCTGCGCACCGCCGTCACCCACCTCGACCAGCAGATCGGGCAGGGGATGGTGAACGACGTCCACATGGTGGGCAAGAAGGGGATCTCCTACTTCCGCTTCCTCCGCCGGGAGGTCGCCGAGCAGACCTCGGGAATCGGCGACAAGCCCCGCTTCGATCAGGTCGAGCCGATCGCCAACGCGCTGATCGACCGCTTCGTGCGCGGCGAGATCGCCTCGGTCTATGTCGTCTACATGAAGTTTTTCTCCGCCGGCCAGCAGCGGCCGGTGGCCGTGCAGCTCCTGCCACTCAAGCCAGAGGCGGTGGTTGGCGAGAAGCCCGAGGCCGCCAAGAAGTCGGTCGAGTACGAGTTTTCGCCCGATCCCCGGCAGCTCCTCGACGAGCTGCTGCCGGCGACGGTGCGGGTGCGGCTGTTCCAGGCCTTCAACGACGCCGCGGTCTCCGAGCAGGTGGCCCGCATGGTCGCCATGAAAGCGGCGACGGACGCCGCGGGCGACATGATCAAGGCGCTGACGCGTGAATACAACCGCGCCCGGCAGACGCAGATCACCATGGAGCTCCTGGACATCGTGAGCGGAGCGAACGCGCTGTCCTGAGCCCGATTGATCCTTAAAGAGCCCTTCAAGAGATTGGAAATAGCCATGGAAAATATCGGCAACATCGGCAAGGTGACCCAGGTCATCGGCTCCACACTGGACGCCCACTTCTCCGAAGACCAGCTTCCCGGGATCTACAACGCTCTGCGCGTCGAGGTGCCGCATACGGTGCTCGGCGAGACCAGCGTCGAGACCCTGTGGTGCGAGGTCGCCCAGCATCTCGGCGGCGGCCGCGTGCGCGCCGTCGCGCTCGGCTCGACGGACGGCCTGCAGCGGGGCGTCGACATCCTCGATACCGGCTCGCCGATCACGGTGCCGGTCGGCGTCGAGACCCTGGGGCGCGTCTTCAACATGGTCGGCGAGACCATCGACGGCCTCGGGCCGGCGACCACCACCGAGCGGCGGCCGATCCACCACGAGCCGCCCGAGTTCGACGACCTTTCCTCGAAGACCGAGCTGTTCGAGACCGGCATCAAGGTCATCGACCTGCTCTGCCCGCTGGTGCGCGGCGGCAAGGCCGGCCTCTTCGGCGGCGCCGGTGTCGGCAAGACCGTCATCATCCAGGAGCTGATCGCCCGCCTCGCCCGCTTCCACAGCGGCTACTCCTGCTTCGCCGGCGTCGGCGAGCGCACCCGCGAGGGCAACGACCTCTGGCTGGAGATGCAGGAGGCCAAGATCGGCGACACCGGCAAGAGCGTCATCGACCAGACCGTCATGGTCTTCGGCCAGATGAACGAGCCGCCGGGCGCCCGCCTGCGCGTCGCCCTCTCGGCGCTCACCATGGCCGAGTACTTCCGCGATCAGACCGGCGTCGACACGCTGCTGTTCATCGACAATATCTTCCGCTTCTCGCAGGCGGGGTCCGAGGTGTCGGCGCTGCTGGGCCGCATGCCGTCGGCCGTGGGCTACCAGCCGACCCTGGGCACCGAGATGGGCGCGCTCCAGGAGCGCATCACCTCGACCAGCCGCGGTGCCGTAACCTCCATCCAGGCCATCTACGTGCCGGCCGACGACTACACCGACCCGGCGCCGGCCACCGCTTTCACCCACCTCGACAGCACGGTGAACCTGGAGCGCAGCATCTCCGAGAAGGGCATCTACCCCGCGGTCGATCCGCTCGCCTCCAGCAGCCGCATTATCGCCCCCGAGTACATCGGCGAGGATCACTACCGCGTGGCGCGCCGCGTCCAGGTGATCCTGCAGCGCTACAAGGACCTTCAGGACATCATCGCCATCCTCGGCGTCGACGAGCTGTCGGAGGACGACAAGGTCACCGTCCGCCGGGCGCGCAAGATCGAGCGTTTCCTCTCGCAGCCGTTCTACGTCGCCGAGCAGTTCACCGGCTTCCCGGGCGTCTACTGCTCGCGGGCGGACACCATCCGCTCCTTCGACGAGCTGTGCGACGGCAAGTGGGACCATCTGCCCGACCAGGCCTTTATGTACGTCGGCACCATCGAGGAAGCGGCGGCGCAGGCGGAGAAGCTGGCGAAGGAGTAAGGCGATGGCGCGCAACGACACCTTCCACTGCAGCGTCATCACTCCGGAGCGGGCGGTCCTGGAGACCGACGCCACGTTCGTCGCCTTTCCGGCGTGGGACGGCGAGGTCGGTATCCTTCGCGACCGCGCGCCTCTCCTGTTCAAGATGGGGACCGGCGAGCTGCGCGTGGAATCGCCCGAGGGGAACCAGACGCTGTTCGTCGACGGCGGTTTCGCTCAAATGGTCGACAACAAGCTGACGCTGCTCACCGAGCAGGCCAAGAAGATCGAGGAGATCGACGCGGCCGCCGCCGAGAAAGCCCTGACCGCGGCGCGGACCCTGCCCATGGTGAGCGACGCCGCCTTCGCGGCTCGCCAGCACGCGGTGAAGAGCGCCGAGGTCCAACTGCATCTCGTCGCCAAGCACGGCGGGGGAAGCGCGAGACACTGAGCTGACCGAGTACGATCCACTGTTCGATCCCCAACGGACCGGCGTCGACGACCTCGAGCCGGTCCGCGAACACTTCCGGGCGGCCAGCCGCCCCTTTCTCACTTCTCCCTGGTCCTGGTTCGGCTGGGCCCTCCTCCTCCCGGCGGCGGCGCTGTCGACGCCAATTGCAGCGAGCCGCTTCGGATTCCGAGGCGTTCTTTTCACCTGGTCAGGAGTCATTCTGCTTGGCGGGGCGGTCGAGATCCTGGCGATCCGCCGCTCGGGGAGGAAATCGGCGAGGAGCACCCTGGCCTCCTGGGTGCTCCGGCTCCAAGGCAACCTCTCCTTCGTCGCCCTCGCGCTCTCCGTGGTGCTGATCTGGCAGCATCTCGCCTGGGTGCTGCCGAGCCTCTGGCTGCTCCTGCTCGGCCACTCCTTCTACATGCTGGGAGGCTTCGCCTTCGAGC
>Ga0134121_10000575_pt1 | contig 40970 bp, 56 predicted proteins | sample KB301_FD_96463 | JGI IMG/M metagenome (GOLD analysis project Ga0134121, IMG submission 96463) | Terrestrial soil microbial communities without Nitrogen fertilizer from Kellogg Biological Station, Michigan, USA - KB3-0-1 | ecosystem: Environmental > Terrestrial > Soil > Unclassified ...
ATGTTTATGATTTTCTGATCAAATTCAGGCTTGACTCGTCCAAAAGACGAACCTCGGCGATTGTTGCTCTTTTTTTCTTTTGTGTTTTCGTTTGTTTTTTCCATAAATATTAAAATTTAAGCCCGGCTGCCCTAGCTGCGTCCGCTACTAATTTTATTCGGCCTGTGTACTTGAATCCATTTCGATCAAAAACAACTTTATCTATCTTTGCTTTCAGACAAAGATCCCCGATGCTTTCTCCAACTGTTTTTGCGCGTTCAGTTTTGGTTCCCTTGGTGATTTTTACGTCGCTTGCCTGAACCAATGTCTTGCCATCTTTATCATCGATGACTTGCGCATAAATAAATTTATTAGAACGAAAAACAGAAAGGCGCGGACGCTCGGCGGTGCCTTTTATTTTAGATCTTATTTTGGCTTTTAGCCTTATTCTTTTGTCAGTTTTGTTTTTCATCTTTTTTACTCTATGTTTTAAACAGTTTTCTTGCCTTGTTTGCGTCTGATAACTTCATTTTCATAACGCATACCCTTGCCCTTGTAAGGCTCTCCCTTCTTCAAGGCGCGAATGGCCGCGGTGAAACTTCCGACTAATTCTTTATCAATCCCGGAAATGGTAATAATATTTTTATCGGCGGTAGCGGTAATGCCGTCTGGAATATTTACTACGACTGGATGAGAAAATCCTAAGGCAAAGTTGAAGATTTTGCCTTTTACTTCAGACTTGTATCCGACGCCTTCCAAAATCAATTTCTTCTGATATGGCGTGACTACTCCAACGATCATATTCTTGATGTGTGAGGCATAAGTGCCCCAAAGAGATTTAGAAAATTTATCATTTCTTTTTATATTTAAATTAACAGCTTTCGGAGCGATGGCGATAGTGATGTCATCTCGGAAATTCTTTGAAAGCGTGCCCTTTGGGCCCACGACGGTCAAAGTATTGCCATTCTGCGTGACTTTTATTCCCTCCGGTATAGCTATTTCTTGTTTTCCAATTCTTGACATAAATTTTTTCTTTATATTTTTCCTAAAATTTCTACAAAATAAACTACCATAGTCTGAATAAGGCTTCGCCTCCGACTTGCTCGGCTCTAGCTCCCTTGCCTGATAAAATCCCCTTTGGCGTGGAAAGCACTAGCAATCCGGATCCATTTCTGACTGAATGAATGTCTTTAATTCCAAAATAAACTCGTTTTGAGTGTTTTGAAATTCGCTCTACTTCGGTAATTTTTGGCTTCTTGCCCGTATAAATGAGTCCCACTTCAAGCACTGGTTGATCCTTTTTTAATTTTTTCGCAACGCTTGAAACATAACCTTCTTTTTTTAGACATTCGGCAATGGCATTCTTTATCTTAGAGTAAGGAAGAAGCACAGACTCCTTGCCCGCGAGACTGCCGTTCTTCATTACTATTAACATGTTTGAAATTGAATCCATGGTGATTTTTATACGATTACCAGCTTGATTTACGAACGCCGGGCAACATTCCTTCGTTGGCTAATTCTCGAAAACAGATGCGGCAAATTCCAAAATCTCTCATAAAGCCATTGCCCCGGCCGCAGCGAAAACATCGATTTTTAGCTCGAGTGGAAAATTTTGGTTTCTTTAAAGCCCTAGCTTTTACTGATGTTTTTGCCATAAATAAATTAAGTGGGATATGTCTTGCAATATCGCGTTTTTTTTCTTTTAAGCATTACCTCAAAAGGAGAAAAGCGGATTAAACAAAACACATTTCCCTACTCCGGATACTAACAAATTAAACGCAAGGAGTCAAATCTTATTTTTTCTTCTCTTCTTCCTTTTTAAAGGGAATACCGAGAAGCCCAAAAAAGGCTGTACCCTCTTTTTTATTTTTAGCAGTAGAGACCAGGGTGACAGAAAGACCAAAAACGTCACGGATATCTTCATCGGCTGTCTCTGGGAAAATAGTGTGCTCTTTGATACCGATAGTCAGATTGCCGATACTGTCTACCGACTTTAGAGAAATACCGCGAAAGTCTTTGGTGCGAGGTAGGGCCACATTGATTAGTTTTTCCAAAAAAGCATACATCCTTTTGCCGCGCAATGTCACCACAATGCCGATAGGGTCTCCCTTTCTCGTCTTGAAAGACGCGATTGACTGCTTGGCGCCCCTGGTGGCCGATTTCTGGCCGGCTATTTTGGCCAAACGATCAGATATCGTGTCATTTTTATTTTTATCTTTTTTGATGGCTGTCCCTGTGCCGACGTTCAGTACAATCTTCTGCATTTTTGGCACAGCCATGACATTTTTATAGTGAAAAGCATCTTTCATTTTAGTGAAGGCGGCTGTTTCTTTTTCTTTGACGGTTAAATGTTTCATATATTTTTATTATCTATACTGATTTCTTAACATTGGAAACGTCTATCGGCATTTCGCGATCTTTCATGCTTCCCTTTTCACCGGATTTGGTCGGACGCTGGTGCTTTTTCATCATATTCGCTCCTTCGACAATAACTTTGTTTTTCTTGACCAAAACACGGACAATTTTTCCTTTTTTGCCCTTGTCCTTGCCGGTTATAATTATGACGTTGTCTCCTTTTTTTATTTTCATATAAATATATATCGGAAATTTTTTATATAACTTCCTGCGCCAAGGAAATTATTTTCTGATAACCCTTTTCTGCCAGTTCTCTCGGCATCGGACCGAAAACGCGTCCAGCTTTTGGATCCTTCTTGCCTTTTTCCAGTATAACTACGGCGTTGTCATCAAAACGAATATATGAACCGTCTTTTCTTCTAAAAGCGGCTCTGGTGCGTACGACAACTGCCTGATGAACATCTTTCTTTTTAACCCCTTTACGCGGAGTCGCGACTTTGACAGAGATGACGACTTCTTCGCCCAAGGTTGCATATCTTTTCTTTGAAGAACCCAAGACTTTAAAAACCGCTCCGAGTGTTCCTCCGGCATTGTCCGCTATTTTTACTAATGTTCTTGGTTGAATCATAAAATTTTATTGTAAACTATTTATTTAACACCTTAAATCTTTTATCTTTGGAGATAGGCTTGGTTTCCACTATTTCCACATTATCTCCTACTTTAAATTTATCCTGTGCGTCGTGCACCTTGTATCTCTTACTCACTTTATAAAACTTGCCATACAATGGATGCTTAACAAATCTTGTCACTGAAACAACAATGGTTTTGTCCATCTTATCCGAAACCACCACACCCTTTAGGATGTTGCCTTTGTTTTCCCCGCCCGCGCCATTTACGCTCGAAGCATTAGGGGTGGGTGTATTCTTTTGTTGTATTTTCTTTGCCATATTTTTATCGCTTTTTGCTATTTGTCTGATTGTTTATCTTTATTTATCTTTGTTTATTTCGGTTAAAATTCGAGCTATGCTTTTCCTCAATGTTGATAGCTCTTTTACATTTTTTGACTTTGAGCCTTCAGCTTTAAACCTTATCACTCTCGCATTTTCCTTTAAAATAGCAAGTCTCTTGTTGAGCTCACCTTTACTCATTGCTTTTAAATCCTCTTTTTCGTTTTTCTTTGTTTTGGCCATATGATTATTGTTTATGGGCTCGAGACATAATCCTGACTGAAATAGGCAGCTTGCTGCCCGCCTTTCGCAACGCCTCACTGGCTGTTTTTTCGTCTACTCCATCCACTTCAAAAATAATGCGCCCCGGAAAAACGTCAAAGCAATACCCTTGCGGATCTCCCTTGCCCTTTCCCATGCCCACTTCTGCGGCTTTGGCTGTATAAGGACGGTCCGGAAAGATACGGATCCAATATTTGCCGGCCTTTGTGAGCGTTCGGGCTATGACCTTTCGGGCAGCTTCAATCTGGGTTGACTTGACGCGAGCCTGGGAAAGAGATTTGAGACCGAAGGAACCAAAGGATAGCTTTGTGCCCCTGGTGTCTGGAGACAGCGCCTTTGGGTTGCTGCGCTTTGTCTGCCACTTTCTGAATTTTACTTTTTTTGGTACCAACATATTATTATTTAATCAATTTTTAAATTTTTCCTGTCACTTGCGGATGTCAAAGCTTCTTTGGTGCCCGCATCGCCAGTGCTGAAAACGCTTTTGCCGGATTTTTTGTCTGCAAATATTTTTCCTCGATAAATCCAAACCTTTACTCCGATAACACCGTAGGACAAAGTTGCGCGCTCGCGCTTGAAGTCTATGTCCGCGCGGAAAGTCTGAAGCGGGATGCTTCCGCGCTTGAGCTCTTCCGTGCGAGCAATATCTGCGCCGCCCAATCTGCCAGACAAAACGACTCGCGCCCCTTCTACCCCCCTCGTGGTCATTACTTTTTCAATGATCGTTTTAATCACCCGGCGATATGGCAGTCTTTTCTCCAATCCCTCGGCAATCATGTATGCAACAATGGCGGCATCGGCTTCCGGATTTGTCACTTCGATTATTTCAAGTTTAAAATCTTCCGGCTTTGGCAGTTTTAGCTTATCCATTTTCTTCAAAATATCTTCTTTTAGTTTTGTCGCTCCTTCACCATTTCGTCCAATAATCAGGCCCGGGCGAGAAGTTTTGATGATAAATCTGGTAGCCTTTCTGCTTCTTTCAATCTCGATCACAGAAACATACATACCGCGCAATTTCTTTTCCAAATACTGCCGGATGAGCACATCGCCTTTTAGATAAGCAACGTACTTTTTCGGATCGGCAAACCAGCGAGACTTCCAGTCCCTGAGTATTATCAATCTATGCGCGTATGGATGTACTATTTTGCTCATATTATTTCTTAATTACTTCTTTGGCTTTAATTTTCTTTGATTTTTTAACCGGCATTACTTTTTCCGCCAAAAGAAGATTTAGGTGGCTAGTGCGCTTATTTATTCTATGTCCCGTGCCCATAGCCGCCGGCATCATTCTTTTCATGGTTATTCCCTTGTCTACCCGTAATTCTTTTATAAATAAATTATCCGTATCTGCGCCCATTTGTTTTGCGTTGGCAACCGCGGAAAGCAATAATTTCTTTATCGGCAATCCTGCGCGTTTGGCCAAAAAATCAAGCTCGGTTATGGCTTGCTCCACACCTTTGCCTTTTACCAAAGAAGCCACAAGGCGGACTTTTCTCGGAGACTGTCTGTAATTTTTTAAAAATGCTTTCATGTTTATTTCTTAGGCGCTTTTGCGTCGGCGGCGGCCGCAGTCGCGCCCTTAGCCGCAATTATTTCCGCTTCTTTCTTTTTCATTTCAAGTTCTTTCTGCATCTTTCCGCCGTGTTTCATAAATTTTCTGGTCGGAGAAAATTCACCCAATCGGTGCCCAACCATATCTTCGGTCACAAGCACATCTACATGCATTCTGCCGTTGTGAACGCCAAAAGTGAAGCCGAGCATCTCCGGAGATATAACGCTAGCCCTCTTCCAAGTCTTGATGGCAGGAGTATTGAGCGGGTTTTTGCCGGCAATCTTTTTTAAGAGCTTCTCATCGACGTATATGCCTTTTTTGATTGATCTTGTCATAGTTTATTTTTAATGAAACATTAAAAATAGCCCTTAGCGAGCTTGGTTTTATATTAGCAAATATGGGTAAAATGTCAAATAAAAAGGGGCTTTTGATATTATCTCAGCCCCCGTGAGACGCGCTTCGCGTCGAAACTTTATGAACCTGCGTCAAACTGCCTCGGCAAGATGTCGAACAGCAGAAATAGCGCAAGCCATTGTATGAAGAGATCCCAGGATTTCTGAGACCTGTTCAGCGTTACTATCCTTCCGTTAAAAGATTCTCCGGGACACCGTTTTGTTACGAGGCTTGATAATCCTTCCTCGGCCTCACGTTTTTTGATTCGAGAGACAATCGGTAATCCAGAAGAGGACATAAACGGAGCCCATTCTTCGCTTAGAATCTGCTGGTCTCTACTGATAATAATCCCCGCGTCGGCGCTTCCCGCCAAAAGCTGGGTTATATCAGTAATACGGCCAGGCAAATCCCCAATCAAAATGTTATGTCTTGCTCGTGAACAAAGTAATTCTTTCTGAGCTTTCTCAGCAAGATCAATCGTCCACGACCGTTTTTCCATCTCAAGTTTTTTTCTGTCAGCTGCCCACCCCTCTGCAATTGCCCTAGCCGTTGGTGTCCCCAAATCAAGATTGACGACGCCAACGCTAAACTCCAACTCCGAAAAGCTAGAGCGAGACTTGAGTGACTTAATGCAGTTTTCCATCTCTGTCGCGAGTGACACGGCGAGAGTGCTTTTCCCGCTGTTGGCTGGCCCACCAACAGCCAAACAGATGTGCTTGTTTTGAAGATCGAAGACACGACCTTCATCCAATGTTACCGTAAAAGATCCGGTCACATGATCACCTTTGGAAATTAGCTTACCTTCTTTGAATACCGGAAGAGACAGGAAACGCTTATCCGGAGGGTAGCTAATAACCGAAGGTTTGACTTCGAGCGCCTCCAGAGCGGAGACAAACGCCTCTATGTCTTGCAGCGAACGCCATGTTTTTATTTGCTGGAGCTCAACAATAAAAGTATGGATGTGCTCCAGTGCTTTTCGACTAGCGTTAACGTCGAGTTTGGTCAAGGCAGACAGCAGACGTGAATGTGTCGACTTGGTTTGAACACCAAGATCAAGATCGTTTTGGCTGCAATCTCCGAACATCGCGAAGCTGAGTACTTTCCTAATGTGTTTGTCCACTTCGACTTCGACAGCACTAAGGATTTTTAAATACAACTCCGTGCAATTCAGATAGACAATCCGGCCTTCGCACCCAAGGAGAGTGTCGTGATGACTAGACACCCGAGTGAAGCGGGTGTGGGTTTGCTCATTGATGTGGCCTAGAAATCGCAAGATTCCGTAGCCAAACAATGCCGCTGCGGTAAGCGGAAACGGCAATACCGCCACCGACGATGGTTTTTTCATAGTTTTTATACATTGTTGACAACGAACCTTTCCAAATCATTTAGCACCCTAAATACTAATTTGTCAAGGCAACGTAAAAAGGGCTACCGATAACATCGGTAGCCCTTGTGGAAATTACTCACCTCTTCTTTTTCTTTTTGAGACCCTTGTTCCAGTCTGGGTGGTCTCTTTTTTTGTCATGGCGTCTGATAACAATCACCTCCTTTCAATTCGATAAAAATTATATTCAAAACGATAAAATAAGCAAGGGGGCTTTTGATATTATCTCCAGCCCCCAGCGATTTACATCAAACTTTACTGACCTTGGTCCTGTTGCGTTTGCGCCGCGTCCCCCTTAGCCAGCTCGACGACCAAACGACAACTTTTCCGGTAGTTGTTCTTGATGTTGTTTTAATAATTTTTCACCACCCTTCCGTGGAATGCCAACGCAGACCACTTTTAGTTGTTCAGGTATGTTTATACAACATATAGAAAATAAAGCAATAAAATGATGTGAATAATTATTCAGATAAAAATATGATAATATAATTTAAATGAGCGACAAAAAGAAATCTGTCGGAATCCAATTTCTAAGCAGAGACGGCAAGGGAGAAATTGTAGCTATCTTGCAAGTTCGCGGAAAATGGAACGCAGAAAAAAATTCTCCTGAATCTTGGCCGGGCGCATGCCAAGTCACAGCTCACGGCAAACTGGAGGAGGGTGAAGATTTTACACAAGCTCTTTTGCGGGAAATAAGGGAAGAGCTAGGCAATGATATTGCTGCTATTGTTAAAAAACTTTCTGATGCTGGGAGTTTGGTGGAATTAGTTAATGACGACAGCCCCGAAAAACAAACCATAACTTATGGCGTAATTGTGGCGGAAGATGTTTTAAAAATTATGATAGCGAGAGAAAAAAGCGATTCTTTTGGAGGATTTAGGCTGATACGCGCTGGTGAAACTGGAAAAATTGTTGATATACAAAAATTCGAAAAAACTCTCGGGGTAACGGACAAAACGGTTATCGCAATGTTCTCCGACGAAAAAAAAGCTGTCAAAATGGCTTTTGAGAAACTTATATAAATAAAAACAAATTTTATTTGTTCTTACCAGTTTTTCTACGAGAAACAATAAATACGTTTGAGTATCTCTTTGGTCCGCGAGTTTTTCGGCCACCGGTAACTTTACCCCACATAGTTTTCGGACGCTTGGTTCCACGGCCTTGTCTGCCCTCACCGCCTCCGTATGGATGATCCACGGGGTTCATAGCAGTACCACGAACTGTCGGCCGTATGCCCTTCCAGCGGGAACGTCCTGCTTTACCAAAATTTTCCAAATGATGCTCATCGTTTGAAACAGTGCCGACGCATGCCCAGCAATTTTCATTTATTTTTCTGACCTCGGTTGAAGGCATTTTAATGTTTGTATAACCATCGGCGTTCGCGACCACCTGCGCAAAAACCCCGGCACCTCGGCCTATCTTGGCTCCGCCGTTTGGCTGTATTTCAATATTGTACACAAAAGTTCCGACAGGGATTTCCTTGAGCGGCAGCCGGCTGCCAGCTGTCAGAGGCGCTTTGGGAGAAACGATAAAAGTATCCCCGGGCTTGACCGACTTCGGCAACACCACGTATCTTTTTTCTCCGTCTTTGTAAACAGCCAGTCCGATAAATGCTGAACGGTTTGGATCGTATTCAATAGATTTTATAACCGCCGGAATTTCCTTTTTGTTGTATAAAAAGTCCACATCTCGATACAAGCGCTTGTGCCCCGCTCCTTTATGTCGTACGGTAATGCGTCCCGCGCTATTCCGGCCAACTCTTCGGTAAAACCCATGGGTTAGAGACTTGGTCGGCTCCGTATGGGTCAAAAGCTCCCGATATGGTATATGGGTCATTTGTCTCCTTGATTTACTTGTTGGTTTATATGTCTTCATGGCGTATCAAAATGTAACTAAACGAACTCTATCGGTTAAACGAATTCAATCTTATCACCCTTTTTTAAATAAACTAATGCTTTCCTGCCTCCGCCTTTTGATCCTACTTTGCCTCTCGACATAATATTTTTCTTTGGCACGCCCAAAACATTTACTTTTACGGGCTTTACTTTGTAAAGCGAAAAAATGGCTTTTTTTATTTCTGTTTTGTTCGCATTTTGCGTAATATCAAAAGTGTAAATATTTTGCGAGACGCCAAAAGACGCTTTTTCGGTGATTCTTGGATTTTTAATAATGTTTGTCATAAAATTAGCCGCGGGATTCTAAAAATTTTACGCTTTCAACCGGATTTTCTATTAAAAGATATTTGTAATTCAACACGTCAAACGGATTTAAATTTTTCATAAACGCTATTTCGAGCGCCGGTATATTTCTAAAACTTTTTTCTGTTTTATCGCTGCGTTCAAAAAGAGCGGTCAGCACGCGGGGCTTTTTAGAAGCGTCAACCGTTTTCCAGCCGGAGATTTTTGACAAATTTTGCACTACTTTCACAGCATCTTTTGTTTTGATAGAAGGCAGAGCAAGCGTCTCGACAAATATGATTTCTCCATCTTTTAATTTCTTAGAGAGAACAGAGAAAAGGGCCTGAGCGCGCATCTTTTTGGAAATTTTTCTCTTGTAATTTTTCTCGGCCAGAGGACCATGCGTTACTCCACCACCAACCCATATCGGGCTCCTAGATGATCCGTGACGAGCTTGTCCGGTTCCTTTTTGTTTCCAAGGTTTCTTGCCTCCGCCGCGAACTTCGCCTCTGTCTTTGGTGTCGGCTGTGCCCGCTCTCTTGTTGCTTCTCATGCTTTGCACAACTTGGTGCACCAGGTCGCTTCTCCATTTTGCGCCGAAAACTTTAGCCGGAAGGCTGATTTCCCCCGCGACCGCTCCTTTTTGATTGTATATTTTTGCTTCCATTTTTTTATCTGCTTACTATTTCAACCAAACTTCCGCGTTTCCCGGCGATTGCTCCTTTGATTAGCATCGTGTTATTTTCTTTATCGACAGAAACAACTTTTAAATTTTTCTGCGTGATTCGATTCGAGCCCATGCGGCCGGCCATTCTCATGCCTTTTGGCACGTGGGTTCGCAGACCTCCGCCGATACTTCCCGGCTCTCTTTCTGAATGCTTTTGACCGTGAGTTCTAGGACCGCCAGAGAAACCATGACGCTTGACCACGCCCTGGAAACCTTTACCTTTAGACACGCTCGTTATCTGAAGATGATCACCCGGAGCAAAGACAGAAACATCAATGATATCGCCCTCTTTTACCGTATTTTTATCATTCGGTTTTAATCTGAATTCCTTGAGAGTTTTATAGAAAGCTCCTTTCATAGCCCCAGCCCTGCCCCGGCTTATCCTTTCTTTTTTTTGCGCTCCGAAACCCACCTGCACAGAATTATAGCCATCCTTGGACTTCTCAAAAATTCTGGTTACTGTCACAGGCCCAGCCGAAAGTATAGTAACCGGAATAACCGCACCGTCTTCGGAGAAATACTCTGTCATTTTTTCTTTTGTTGCCAGAATGAATTTCATATTTTTATAACATCTTCACATCGATATCTACTCCGGAAGGAAGCGACAAATTGGTAAGAGCCTCAATCGTCTTTGCGTTTGGGTTGATAATGTCTATTAACCTTTTGTGCACGCGAATTTCAAATTGTTCCCTTGTATTTTTATATATAAAAGGAGAACGATTGACTGTGTATTTTTTGATTTCAGTCGGCAGCGGCACCGGTCCGACAATGACCGCGTCATGACGGACAGCAGTATCCATAATCTGTTTGACTGAACTGTCGAGAATTTTGCTTTCGTAGGCCCGCACACGTATGCGAAGGACTACTTTGCCATCCTGAGCGCCCGAACCAGTGTTCGGCCGAGGTGGTTTGTCTTTTTTTGAAGCAACTTTAGAGACCTTTACCGTTTTGGGTATTTTTGCAGTTTTTGCCGCCGTGTCTTTTCCCGCCCGCCCCGCCTTGGCTACCGCTTTCAGCTTTTTTGTTTTTGTCTCTGTTGTTGTCATTGAACTACTTTAACTTTAAATTGAAAATCTATTAGCCGAGAATCTTGGTAACCACTCCCGCCCCGACAGTCTTGCCTCCTTCACGGATAGCGAATCTTTGCGATTCTTCTAGGGCTACTGGTGTGACCAACTTTACGGTAATTTTAACGGTGTCTCCAGGCATAACCATTTCCGTTCCCTCAGCCAAAGTAACATCTCCTGTTACGTCTGTTGTTCTAATATAGAACTGAGGCTTGTATCCTTTGAAGAAAGGAGTGTGTCTTCCGCCTTCTTCCTTTTTCAAAACGTATATTTCAGCAGTGAAATTATCATGAGGAGTAACGGTGCCCGGCTTTGCTAGCACCTGTCCGCGAGTGATGTCTTCTTTCTTTAGACCGCGCAAAAGGATGCCGGCATTGTCGCCTGCCATACCTTCCTTTAGATTTTTGTTGAACATTTCAATTCCTGTAACGGTTGATTTCTGAGTAGGCTTGATTCCGACAATTTCCACGTCTTCATCAACTTTGATTACTCCTCTTTCAATCTTTCCAGTCACGACTGTACCGCGACCTTCGATCGAGAATATGTCTTCAACTGGCATAAGGAAAGGCTTGCTGATATCTCGTACTGGAATAGGAATGTAAGTATCAAGCGCATTTGCGAGTTCGAGTATCTTCTTTGCCCACGGATCATCAATGGATTTTGATTCTAGACCTTTCAAAGCGGAGCCGCGGATAACCGGCGCTCCCTTTCCGTCAAAACCTTGCTTGTTTAGAAGTTCTCTTATTTCTTCCTCAACTAAGTCAACCATTTCTTTATCATCAACCATGTCGCACTTGTTTAGGAAAACGATAATCTTTGGAACACCAACTTGTTTTGCAAGAAGAACGTGTTCGCGAGTTTGAGGCATCGCGCCATCAGTCGCCGCAACCACAAGGATCGCGCCGTCCATCTGAGCTGCACCTGTAATCATGTTTTTGATGTAGTCCGCGTGTCCCGGAGCATCGATGTGCGCATAGTGGCGAGCATCTGTCGCGTACTCATTGTGAGAAATATTGATCGTAATTCCGCGAGCTTTTTCTTCAGGAGCGCTGTCTATCTGATCAACACCTCGAAGTCTAACTTGCTTTCCAGCCATGTTCAAAACATGCAAGATTGCAGCGGTTAGAGTTGTCTTACCATGGTCAACGTGGCCGATAGTGCCGACATTTACGTGCGGCCTGTCTCTTTTAAATTCTTCTGACATATTCTTTATAATTGGGTTAATAACTAAGACTCAACATACAGGAGCCAGTTGCTGAGGCTTGATTACTAACTTGCCCCGCCGTTTAAGCATGGGCAGTATTATTAATAATTAAAAAACAAAAACTGCAAAAGTGCAGTTAAGATATACTAACAAATTAGAAAAGATTGTCAATCATCCCCCTACCTCTCGGACTTTTCATGCTATATTTACAACAATGGTGAAGAGAATACATAACATAGATTTCGGACCCGTCTGGGTGATGTCCGGATTGTTGAATTTTTACGGACAGGGCTGGCCATATCATAAAATACTGAAAATTTTAGGCATCAATTTCAAAAAGACCACATTGGTTACAAAAACCATAACCTTGCTGCCCCGCGAGGGCAATATGCCCCTCAAGAAAAATCTGATGCCAGTTGAAATAATACCGAAAAGCGTTTATCTAAATTTTTTGCGCGGATATGCTCTAAACGCAGTCAGTTTGAGCGGCCCCGGAGCAGAAGCCATAGTCACATCTCCAATATTGCACGAAAAGACAGAACCTTTCCAACTTTCTTTCATGTCGGTGGCTGATTCGGAAGAAGATAGACTGCAAGAATTCAGCGAGTTTATTAAAATACTCCTGCGCGAGCTTCGGAAGTTCAAAGCCCCGATTGGTCTGCAACTTAATGTGACCTGCCCGAACACTGAACATGACAGTCCTGAACTAAAAGAAATACTAAAAATGCTTGATATGTCCGAACCTTTGGTAAAGAAAGGCGTCGCCATCGTCTTAAAAGTTAGCGTCGAGACGCCTGCCAGAAATATTCTGGCGCTTGCAAAACACCAAAACTTCCACGCGCTCTGCACTTCTAATACCGTTAATTTCGGCTCCTTCCCTGACAAAATAAATTGGAAAAAATTATTTCCAAAAGGTTCTCCCCTGCTCAAAAGAAATATGAATATAGCAAAGCCGGGCGGACTCTCTGGCGCTCCGCTTCTGCCCTTGGTGCTTGAACAAATAAGGCTTCTGCGCCAGGGTGGATTTACAAAACACATAAATGGCGGAGGCGGGATACTTCACAAAAAAGATATAGAAAAATTATTCGAAGCCGGAGCAGACAGCGTTTCCATCGGTTCGATCGCTTTTTTAAATCCACTTGCAATTCCGGGAATAATTAAACGTTCTTACGAGTTATTTTAAATTATTTTGGCAGCTCTGGATCTGCGCGCAAAGCTTCCTCGCTTCTTCCCTTGGGTTTTCGGAAAAAATTATTCCACGAGAAGAATTTATGATAAGTCCGAGGTTTTCTCTGTCTAATCCCGCTTGCATTACGGACTCTAAATCGCCTCCCTGGGCCCCGATGCCGGGAACAAGGAAAGTCATGTCGGGGGCGAGACTGCGGATCTTTTTCATTTCTTCTGGATATGTCGCGCCGACGACTAGCATACAATTTTTATTTTTATTCCAATCCTTAGAAACTTTTTCTGCAACTATCTGCCACAACTTCTTTCCCGCAAATTCCAAATCTTGCAGTTCTCCGGCCCCGGGATTGGATGTGCGACAAAGGACAATGCAAACTTTATCTTTTCTATTCAAAAAAGGCTCTAGGGCCTCAGCACCTAAATATGGATGCAGGGTCACGGCATCAAAACCGAGCCAATCAAAAATAGAAGCCACATAGCCATTGTTTGTATTCCCAATATCTGCCCGCTTGGCGTCTAAAATTGTAAAAATGTCCGGATAATAGACTCGCAAATATTCCATGGTCTCTTTTAATTCTTTTATCCCCTGATCTCCGCGCGCTTCATAGAAAGCAATATTTATCTTGAAAGCGGCGGCATATTCATGGGTCTCTTCTATAATCCACTGATTGAATGCAAACTGCGGCATATCTTTTTTGAGAAAACGTTTTGGAATTTTTTCAAAATCAGCATCCAGCCCGACGCAAAGAAGCGAGGAAATTTCTCTGGCTCTTTTGTTATATTTATCGCTGGCTGTTTTTTTTGTCATTTTCTTTTTGCTTCCAGAAATTTTTTACCGTGTCCCAGTGTTGTGTTGATTGGTATTCGGGCTTTGCACAAGGGACAATCCTTCTCTTCATAAATCTGCATCGCGAGAGTGGCCAAATAATCAAACGGCACTCCCATAAAACTCGGATTTATATTTTCCGGGTCTTTATTCACTATCGCGCAGGCAGAGAGAACTCTGCCGCCTTCTTTTTGCACGCTGTTTATGACTTTTTTTAAGGAGCCGCCCGTCGTAACTATATCTTCAACGATTAAAACATTTCGTCCTCGGACGTATGTGTCGTAACCTCTGGTAAAAATCTGGTCTCCGCCTGTTTGTTTTTCTGTGTAAATACTCAATATCTCTTTTCCCTTTAGAAGAGAGAGGTGGTGCGCGGTCCACTGGGAAAGTATAATGCCGCCGATAGATGGCCCGACTACGACATCCACCGGACTGTTTTTGTATTTTTGCGCAATCATTTCCGCGATGCGAGAAATGTAGGCGGTATGAGGATAAACATAATCTTTATTGACGTAGCTCGACGCATGTTTGCCAGAAACATAAACGAAGTGGCTATTGGCCACTATAGCTCCTGTCTTCTTTAATATATCTATAACTTCTTCGCTCGATTTATCCATTCTTTTATACTAGCAAAAACGTACGAAATAAAAAACCTTGCCCTGTTTTCTACTTTCTGGCAGAGATTATAGTTTCCGCCACATTGTTCGGCACAATGTCGTAACGGAAGAATTCCATAGTGAATGATGCCCGGCCTTCGGTCATTGAACGCAAACCGGTCATATATCCAAACATCTCAGAAAGAGGCACAATCGCCTTGATAACCTTATTCATTCCGCGATCTTCCATGCCCTCGATCAGCGCGCGCTTTGAAGAAAGATTGCCGGTGACGTCTCCCATGAATTTATCCGGAGTAACAACTTCCACCTTCATCATAGGTTCGAGAATAACTGGGTTGGCTCTTTTACATGCATCCTGCACAGCCATACTGGCTGCGATCTTGAAAGCCATTTCGTTTGAGTCAACTTCGTGATAGCTACCATCCCACAGATCAACAGACACATTGACCATTTTAAATCCAGCCAGCACACCTCTATCCAAGCCTTCTTTAAATCCTTTTTCACAAGGCGCAATATATTCCTGGGGAATAACACCTCCCTTGATAGAGTTAACGAATTCAAAGCCGGGAGATCTTTTGGTATTTTTCGGCAAATCTTCCAATTCCTCTTTGGTAAGCACTTCCATCGGCTTCACTTTTATTTTCACATGTCCATAGTTTCCGCGTCCGCCTGACTGCTTGATATATTTTCCTTCGGCTTCCGCTTTGCCGTTGATGGTCTCGCGATATGCCACTTGCGGCTTGCCGACATTCGCTTCCACTGTAAATTCTCGCTTCATTCTGTCCACAATGATTTCCAAATGCAATTCTCCCATGCCGGCGATAATGGTCTCGCCCGTTTCCTGGTCGGTGCTAACTCTAAAAGTCGGATCTTCTTGGGCCAGACGATTGAGCGCCATGCCCATTTTTTCCTGGTCAGCCTTTGTTTTAGGCTCAATTCTGAGGGATATGACGGGTTCCGGAAAGACTATTCGGTCGAGGATAATCGGATTGTTCTCATCGCAGATCGTGTCCGAAGTTATCGTATCTTTCAAGCCCACTGCCGCGGCTATTTCTCCTGCAAAAACCTGCTTCACTTCTTCTCGATCGTTCGCGTGCATGCGAAGAATACGGCCGATGCGTTCTTTGTTGCGAGTGCGAGGGTTGTAGATATAACTGCCGGCAGAAAGTGTTCCAGAATAGACGCGGAAGAAAATAAGCTGGCCGACGAACGGATCAGTCGCGACTTTGAAAGCAAGCGCGGAAAAAGGTTCCTTGTCGGAAGCATTTCGGACACTTGGCTTTTCTGTGTTTGGATCAATGCCAGAAATAGCGGCGATGTCTGTCGGAGCTGGGAGATAGTCGATAACGGCGTCGAGGATCAGCTGAACTCCTTTGTTTTTCAAAGCAGAACCGGCGAAGACTGGAAAAATAGTGTTGGCAATTACGGCTTTGCGAAGAGTCTTTTTGAGTACATCCATATTTGGAATCATACCCTCGAGGTATTCTGTCATCATGGCATCATCTGTCTCTACTATTTTTTCCACAAGTTCGGAATGATATTTTTCCGCATCCGCTTTCAAATTTTCCGGAATGTCTTTTTCGATAATCTTGTTGCCCATATCCCCTTCAAAGTAATACGCCTTCATACGAAGAAGATCTATAACTCCCTCAAATTTATCTTCGAGGCCGATAGGTATCTGCACACGTACAGCCTTTTTGCTAAGTCTGTCTAGAATAGTGGCATAAGAATGCTCAAAAGAAGCGCCGGTGCGGTCTAATTTATTTATAAAACAAATACGAGGAACTTTAGCCTCATCAGCATAACGCCAGTTTGTTTCTGATTGAGGTTCAACTCCAGCCACACCGTCGAAAACAACAACAGCGCCGTCCAAAACGCGCAGGGAACGCTTTACTTCTACGGTAAAATCAATATGTCCGGGAGTATCAATAATATTAAAACGGTGCTTTTTTGTTTTGTCAGTCGGAGCGTAGGTAGGCGTCCAAAAACAAGTAACAGCCGCCGCAGTGATAGTGATTCCGCGCTCTCGCTCTTGAGGCATCCAGTCAGTTGTCGTCTCGCCCTCGTGAACTTCGCCTATTTTATGTTTCGTACCAGTATAAAAAAGCACACGCTCGGTTGTGGTTGTTTTCCCAGCATCGATGTGCGCAATAATTCCAAAATTTCTAACTTTTTCTAGAGGATAGTCTCGTTCCATATATTTTTCCTACCAAGCAAAGTGAGCAAAGGCTTTGTTGGCTTCGGCCATTTTGTGCGTATCTTCTTTTTTCTTGATAGCTGAACCTTCGTTCTTTGAAGCCGCGATTAGTTCATCGGCGAGTTTTAGGTGCATCGGTTTTCCTTTGCCGCCGCGAGCCGCATCGCGAATCCAGCGCATAGCGAGAGCATTACGACGTTCCGGCCTGACTTCAATAGGTATCTGATAGTTAGCCCCACCGATGCGCTTTGAACGAACTTCGGTGGAAGGACCGGCATTTCTCATCGCCAAGTCAAAAATTTCGAGTGGGTTTGGATTGCCTGTTTTTTCTTTTATCACATCAAAAGTCGCGTACATTACTTTTCGAGCGGTTTCCTTTTTACCGGACCACATAATGTAGTTGATAAACTTCTCTAATTTTTGAGAATTGTAGACGAAGTCGGGCTGAACTGTATTTCTATTTTTAACTTTTCTTCGCATAAATATTATTTCCTCTTATTTTGCCTTGGCTTCTTTTGGCTTCTTGTTTCCATATAGCGAGCGTCCTTGTCTCCTCTTTTCTACTCCCTGCGTATCTAATACTCCACGAACAATGTGATATCTGACTCCGATCAAGTCCTTCACGCGTCCTCCACGAATCATCACCACTGAGTGTTCTTGCAAATTGTGTCCCTCGCCCGGAATATATGCCGTAACTTCCATGCCGTTGGTCAGACGCACTCTGGCGATCTTTCGGAGCGCTGAGTTTGGCTTTTTAGGAGTTGTTGTAGAAACTTTGGTACAAACACCGCGCTTGAAAGGCGAAGAAAAAAAGACTGGTCTATTTTTTAGAACATTGAAACCTCTGGTCAAAGCCACCGTCTTGTCTTTTGGATGGGCTTTGAATCTATTTTTCCTGACTAATTGGTTGATTGTTGGCATTTCTTTATGTTTTTTGTCTTTTTAGAAATAAAATAGCCCCAATAGGACTATACGAATAATATACTATTATAAAAACTAAAACGCAAGACCGGTGAGAAAATGAAAAAGAAACTCCAAGACTGGAGCTAAATATTGAGAAAAGAAAACAATAAAGACAAGGAGTAAAATCAAGGAGTACTGTTCGTAAGCCATGATAGCGGCATAAGCCGACTCGGGCAGAAAAGTGAGGAGTATTTTAGAACCATCGAGCGGCGGGATGGGAACGAGATTAAATATACCTAGGGCAAGATTTATTATGACTATGATGGAAGTTATAAAATAAAAACCGGCCGGTAGCGCCAGATTGAAAGTAAGGCGGATAATGATTCCGAAAATAATTGCCATTAAAAAGTTGGCCAAAATACCAGCGAGGGCGATCCACATGCTCCCCCATTTTTTATCGCTTAAATTATTCGGATTATACGGCACTGGCTTCGCCCAGCCGAACAAAAAAGGAGAATGCGACAGAACCAAAATGAGCGGCAGAAAAATAGAACCAAAAAGGTCTAAATGTTTCAGCGGGTTTAAAGTAAGCCTGCCTTCAAAGCGCGCGGTCTTGTCGCCGAAATATTCCGCCATGAAGCCGTGCGAGACTTCATGAATGACGATAGACATGATGAGTATAGCTATATAGAAAATTGCGTTGGTGTTATCGGTCATGTGTTTTGACTGTATTCGTTTGCATTATCATAGTTTTAATGGTAGCATAAAAAAACTATGACGAAAATATGCGTTATAACAAAAAAAGGTTCGATTATGGGCGGCGGATATTCTAACAGAACCCGTGCCACCAAGTTCAACCCTACCGGCCGAGTGCGAAAAAACATAAACCTTCAAAAGAAGAGGATTTTTGTGCCGGAAATAAATAAATTTTTAAATATTGAAATCTCTACCAAGGGCATGCGCACGATGAAAAAAAACGGCGCCTACGCCACTCTCCTCAAAGCTGGACTGATAAAAGCTTAGATGGGCAAACCCCATTCTCCCGGTTTCCAGCTTTTTCTCACTTTCTCTAATTCACTTGGAAGAAAACTTTGTGCAGCATCGAATTCATTTTTTTGCATGTCGTCTTTATCTACTTCTGTTCTTACTATATAAAGCTGCCTGCCACCATTATCATAAAAAACATAGTCGCCGCCAGGAAAAGTTTTCGGGCCAACTATCACTAATGGCTCGAAACCAATTGAATCTTTAACTTCTTTTGACAAAAACTTAATAGAATCTAAATATTCTTTTATAAAGATATCTCTGTGAGGATCTGATTCTTTGAACTCTTTTACTTTTGCATATTTCCCACCAAAAATTACGGCATCAATGGTTCCTTTCTCACATCTATCCTCAATCATCCGCATTTGTTTTTTCAAGGCTTCTGAAAATTTTGAATTATCGTTGTTTAAAAAATATGCTGGATTCTGATGGCTCATAAAAGATATTTTTTGGGCTGTTCCTCTTTCTATCCCAGCGACAACCAAACCTGTGCAGTCATAAAATTTCTCTGAATATTTATCGAAATGGTCCACAGGAGATATCACATAACTATCTACGCCCCCGTTTTCAAACCCCATTTTTTGTAATTCTTTTGGTTCACCTTTAAAATCGACATTTTGACCATTAAGAATCTTTCCATCGACAATGGCGGACACCATTCTTCCATCGTTGTGGAAACTCCATAGAGTACCGACGCAAGCCAGAATAGGATTAATTCCTTCCTTAAGATGTTCCGGTTTAATTTTATCTACTTTTTTTCCAGGTGATTTTTCTAGCATTTAACTATAATAACATACATGGTTTTACGCTGGCACAAAAGTCAGCGCTGTGCCTTTCTTGCCTGCGCGGCCGGTTCGGCCGATGCGGTGCACATAGGTATCATAAGTTTGCGGCACATCGTAATTTATGACGTGAGTAACATCGGGAATATCCAACCCTCTGGCGGCCACGTCTGTCGCGATTAATATATTGATCCGGTCTTTTTTAAATGAATCAAGAATGCGAATACGTTCACGGCTTCTTTTATCGCCATGAATGCCGCCCACCTTAAATCCGGCAGTGTGCAGTTCTTTGGCTAGAGAGTCCACGCTATGCTTCATCTCGCGAAAAATTAGAACTTTGTCCGAACCATCTTTTTTCAAAACTTCATGCAATTTTTCTATTTTTTCTTCTTTGGTTTTGAAACGAACCACATCTTGGTCGATATTTTTTGCCGTCTCTCCAGAAACCACCGAAATAAATACTGGATTTTTCAGATAGTTTTCTGTTAATTTCTTTATTTCCGGAGAAAGAGTCGCGGAGAAGAAAAGTGTCTGACGTTCTTTGGCAGTCTTACCGATTATGTAGACCATCTCGTCGCGAAATCCCATATCAAGCATCCTGTCGGCCTCATCAAGCACAACGCTGTGGCAGGTTGATAGATCCAAAACCTTTTTATCAATCAAATCTCGCAGTCTGCCGGGAGTGCCGATGACAAAAGAAACTCCAAGCTTTATTTCCCTTATTTGTTTCATTATCGGCAAACCCCCCACGCAAGCGACAGAGAACATGCCAAATCCAAAGGCCAGAGTTTTAAAGTCGCTTTCTATCTGCAGCGCAAGTTCGCGGGTCGGAGCCATTATTAAAACCGTCTCTCTTTTAGCCAAGCCTTTAGTCTTGTAAATTTTTTCAATCAAAGGAAGGAGGAAGGCTGCCGTCTTGCCTGTACCCGTGTTCGCCATACCGAAAATATCACGCCCCATTAAAACTATCGGTATCGCTTGGTCTTGAATCGGCCTAGGATATTCAAATCCAGCCCCTTTTATATTTTTATGCAGTTGCGGATTAAAAGGAAAATCAGCAAAACTGTGTTTATGCACGTATGGTTTTTCTTCTATATGGGCCGCCTTTCTGATAAAACGAGAAAAATCTATCCGCTCTCCGCCGAATCTTTTAGTGTTCTTTTTTTGAAAACGTGGTCTGCCCCTAAAGGAAGACGGGCGACGTCCGAATTTTTTCGGACCAGCCGAATGAGTTTTGTACATATTGGGGTCACCCCCAATATGCAAAAGAAATGCAAGAAGTGAGAATGATGGAACAAGTGTAGCACTTTATAATTAATTTGTCAACGTTCCGTTATTGGGACAAGAAAAGTATACTGGACGTATGCAAGGCAAACATGCCGATGAATCATACCTAGATTTACTCGAACACATCATAGAAAATGGTGCGACCAAGACTGATCGTACAGGCACCGGGACAAAAAGTTTGCTCGGATATCAGATGCGGTTTAATTTAAGCGACGGCTTTCCCCTGCTCACCACCAAAAAGGTGCCGATCAAATCAATCATCCACGAACTCCTCTGGTTCATGCGGGGAGACACAAATCTGAAATATTTGGCCGACAACAATGTGCACATCTGGGATGAATGGCCATACAAGGCGTACTTGATCAGAAATAAAATGGAAATTCCGAAAACTGGCAGTGAAAAATGGAACGCCGGCATAAAAGAATTTGTAGAAAAAATAAAAGTTGACCCCAAATTTGCAAAAGAATACGGAAACTTGGGACCGATTTATGGATATCAATGGCGCAGCTGGCCTGCGCCAAACGGCAAGCACATAGACCAACTGGCAAAAGTTATAGAAGACATAAAGAAAACTCCGGACTCGCGTCGGCTGATAGTCTCAGCTTGGAATGTAGCAGACGTAGATGAAATGGCAAAAGCAGGGCTCCCGCCGTGTCATTGTTTATTCCAGTTTTATGTAGTTGATGGAAAACTTTCTTGCCAGCTTTACCAGCGTTCGTGCGATACATTTCTGGGGGTTCCATTCAACATCGCTTCTTATGCTTTGTTTACGATGATTGTCGCGCAAATTTGCGGACTTGAAGTTGGAGAATTCGTCTGGACGGGCGGCGATGTGCATTTGTATTCCAATCATTTAGAGCAGGCAAAGCTGCAAATTTCCCGCAGAAACGACATCCGCCCGATGCCCAAAATGAAAATAGATAAAAACAAAAATAAAATTGAGGATTTTACAATTGATGATTTTGAACTGGTTGATTACAATCCGCATGAAAGCATTAAAGCGCCTATCGCCGTATAACTATGATTTCACTCATCGCCGCAATCGGAAAAAATAATGAATTGGGAAAAGGAAATACTCTTCTGTGGAATATGCCGGCAGATATGAAATATTTTAGAGAGAAGACGGCCGGTCATCCCGTCATAATGGGACGCAAAACTTTTCAAAGTATCGGAAAAGCATTACCAAATAGAAAAAATGTCATTATCACCCGAGATAAAACATACGCCAGCCATGAGGCGCAGGTGGTCCATTCCCTGGAAGAGGCTCTGGGATTATTTCGGAGCAAAGAAGAAGAAATTTTTATAATAGGCGGAGCAGAAATTTACAAACAAGCGATATATCTCGCCGATAGACTGTATATAACGCACATTGATGCCGAAGATAAAAAGGCTGATGCTTTTTTTCCAGAAATTATTCCAATAGTTTGGAACGAAGTTTCCCGCGAAGAACACAAAAAGGACGAAAAGAATCCTTTTAACTATACTTTTTCGACTTACGAGAAGATATAAATATCTTCTCGTTTTTAAGGATCCTCGGGAGTTTTAATTCGGATAAAAATATCTTTTCCATCCGGAGTTTTTTCTCTTTTATATTTTCTTCTTTTGTTTTTTTCTATCTTGCCCACCAACTCTTTTTCCAGATCAAAACCGAGAGTATCAGACATGCCAAGCAAGAAAATAATCACATCAGCAAACTCTTCAGCTACCCCCGGCTGATTTTTATTGTATTTGGAAAATGCTTCAGAGAGTTCTTCATAGGCGCGACAAAAATCGCTCGGAATATCACTGCCGAAACCCTTCTCTTTTCTATTTCTCATCACTTCTTTCTGTAATTCTTTAAAACTAATCATAAATTATTGGTTTTTATATTTTTCAACTTTTTTATTCAAAATCTCTAGTTTTACTCCCGCCTTTTTTAACATTTCTTTGCTTCGAGCGGAAGCATGATAATCCATTTCGGCAACTACTCTTTTAATCCCGGCGGTGATCACCATTTTAGCACAGACATGGCAAAGCACCATTTTGCAATATAGCGTAGTGCCGTCGAGCGCAACCCCGAAACGCGCCGCCTGTATCACCGCATTTTGTTCAGCATGAGAAGTTCTGATGCAATGTTCAGATTTGGAGCCATCTTCGTTTACGACGGTATGCATATCGTGGCCCACTTCATCGCAGTGAGGAAGTCCGGGCGGCGAGCCGACATAACCAGTGGAAATAACTCTTTTGTCTCGAACGATCACGCATCCGCTCCTGCCTCTGTCGCAAGTCGCTCGGGTACCCACATATCTGGCCATACCAATGAAATATTCATCCCACGACGGTCTTTGGTGCTTCGTAATTTTTTTGGTAACTTTATCCACTGTCTTAATATACTCTAAAAAAACTAAAAAACAAACGCTAGCCTCTTTTTTTAATTGAAGCAAAAAGCGGAGCGTAAATGTCCTTTTTTATATCAATAATAAGCTCATTCCTTTTTATTTTATCGGTGAAAACAACTGGCGCACCCTTGATCAGAGCAAGTGGCTGTCTTTCTTTGCCCTCTCCCATGCATAGTACGGCGGCAGTCGCCAGGCTGTCAGCAATATCAGTCTTGGACATTTTTAATGCTCTGCCGAAAATATCCTTTTTGCCTATATAGTTTTTAACTCCTTGAAAACCAGCGTAGCCCAGAGCGACGCCGACGATGCCCGCGCGAAGCGGAAACAATCGGCTGTCGGTTATGAGCACGCCTATATTTTTGATGCCAAACTTTTTGCGCAGGGCGCTTCGAACCATCCCGGCTGATTTAAAACTGTCCTTGGGCAGAAGAATTATTTTACCATCGGCGTTTGATTCGTCTATGCCGGCGGAAGCCATGACCATGCCATCTTTGATGGTCAGCCAGATGATTTTGGTTTTTATGGCAAAATCGCTTTCTTGTTTTATTATCTCGGCTTTTTGTTTTTTGCTTTTATACTTCACAGTTCGCCCTTCGGCTAAAGCGACGATCTTTGAAGTTACCACTAAAATAGAATTCTCCGGAAGTTTTTTTATATATTTTAAAATGAACAGAAGTAAATCTTCGTTTTCAAGAAATATTCTGGTTTTAAGGGCTTGAATGTGCATTATTTGTTAGCACGCCATCATTCGCTCAATCATATTTGGAGTGGTTACTCCGTCCAGATAGTGCCACCAAGCGTCACAAAGAGAATTCGCAGCTCCCAAAGCCGCAGAAGATTCTTTTTCTTTCATATTTTGATCAAGCAATTCATGCCAAGCAGTATTTATTCTGGCGTGAGTGCGGAAAAATTGTAGAGCCTCATCTCCCTTTACGCCATAGTATTCTTTCAAACCATGTTCTTTGGTAACAGCCACTTTGGCAATCTGTTCTTTATATGTAGCGAGCGCGGCTAGACCTTTATTTATATCCTTGTCCTGGGCCAACTCCAGAAATGTTTCGATAGCCCCGGCAGTATTCTTGTTCGCTTTAGAATTTAAAACATCTTCTCTTTTTAAGCCAAGAGCTTCGGAAAAAGTTAAGAGCTGCTCTACATGATTAGTGGCTTCTCCTTCTTCGCCAATCAAGTCTTTTAACATTACCTGGCGCATATCTGCATTTTCACAGTTGGTGTGAATCCCGCTCATAAATCTCGGAAAGGCATTTTCGAAATGAAAATACTGCTTCATATATTCTTGTAGTTCTTTCTTTTCCAGCTTCCCTGCCTGCCAGCATTTATAAAAAGGGTGATTTAAAATTGACTTTTGTTCAATAATTTCCGAGAGCTGTTTAAAAAATGTTTGATGCTTCATAGTGAGACCAAGACGTTAATATATTAATACAGAAATACTAACACCGAAAAGAAACTAACGCAATTCATCCAAAATGGCGAGAAATTTTTTCGTTTCTGGCACGTCGTGCGTGCGCACGATACTCGCGCCGTTTAAAACGGCAAAAGCTGTCTCGGCCAGCCCGGCCTCAAGCCTTTCTGTGGGCAAGGGAGTTTTTTTGAAATTTAATTTTTTTTGTAATATCTTTGCAAGATGGCTTTTGCGCGAAACGCCGACCAGCAGAGGTAAATTCCATTTGGTAAATTTCCTGAAATTTCTGATAATGGCTAGATTGTGCTCGACGGACTTGCCAAAACCGATTCCCGGGTCGAGAATGTACTGATCTTTTTTAATGCCGAATTTTTTACCGATAGCCATCTGTCTGGCAAAAAATTTATTTATTTCAGAAATGATATTTTTATATTTTATTTCTCCAGCTTGCATTGTTCTCGGTTCGCCTTTTATGTGATAAACGGCGACCGGAATATTTTCTTCGGCAACAACTTTGGCTAAATTTATATCAAAGGCAAAACCGCCGAGAGTATTTACCATACTCGCCCCGGCGGCAAGAGCCACTCTTGCAACCTGCGATTTATTTGTATCAACGGATATAATTATTTTCTTGCCGAATTTCTGCCTAATTTTTTTAATAACCGGTAAAACACGACGAATTTCTTCTTCAGCGCTGACAGGCAAAGACCCGGGCCTGGTTGATTCGCCGCCGATGTCTATAATATCCGCTCCTCTTTTAATCATTAGACCAGCTTGTCTAAACGCTATCCTGGGATCAAGATAGAGCCCGCCGTCAGAAAAAGAATCAGGGGTGACATTAAGTATCCCCATTATTAAAGTTCTTTTATTTTGGGAGGTGAATTTGGCTATATTATTTTTCATTGCAGTTCTTATTGAACTTCAATGCCCATTGAGCGAGCGCTTCCAGCGACGATGCGGATTGCTCCTTCGTCGTCTTTAGCATTTAGGTCTGGCATTTTCTTCTTGGCGATTTCCAGAGCTTGAGCACGGGTTATTTTTCCAGCCTTGGTAGCGACATTTTTCCCAGAACCCTTTTCCACTCCAGCCGCTTTTAAAATAAGTCCAGAAACAGGCGGAGTCTTTACAACAAAATCATAGCTCCTATCTTCGTAGACAGTAATCGAAACACCAACTTTATCCCCCGCCATTTTAGCTGTGGCGGCATTGAATTTGGTGACAAAGTCACCGATGTTTATTCCGGCCTGACCAAGCGCTGGCCCGAGAGGCGGCGCAGGCGTAGCTTTGGCGGCCTGAATTTGAAGTTTTATTTTTTTGGTTATTTTCTTTGCCATATATGTTTATTGTGTCAGATTAACTTAAATTTTCTTAACTTGCAAGAAGTCGAGCTCGACCGGAGTTTCGCGGCCGAACATGGAAACGAGCACTTTTACTTTTCCACGCTCTTCGTCGACAGAATTAATCTTCCCTTCAAGGTCTTTAAACGGTCCGTCAGTAATCAAAATGCTCTCGCCCACAGCCATATCAATATTGTGTTTAGCCGTACCACCGTCCATTTTCTTGAAAAGATAATCCACTTCTTCTTTTTTAAGCTGCACAGGATTGACGCCGGCGCCAACGAAACCGGTAACTCGCGGAGTGTTGCGAACAACGTACCAGGAATCATCCGTCACCACCATATCAACCAAAACATAGCCGGGATAAATTTTTTCCTCCACTTCGACTCTTTTACCGCCCTTTATTTTAATCTTCTTTTCAATCGGCACAATTACATTAAAAATTTTGTCGTTCATTCCGAGAGAATCAATGCGCTGACGCAAGTTGCGAAGCACCACATTTTCATATCCGGCGTAAGTATGAATAGCATACCAATTTCTCGCTCCTTGTTCTTCTTGTTTCATCTCGTACTAAGATTTTAATTGATAATATTTATCTTTATGTCCCGTAATCAAAATTGAGTACGGGACAGATGGTAAATTTACTTGGTGATTATTTTTTCTAAACCTCGAGAGAAAAGAAAGTCAAAAATACCCAAATAGTAGCCGACCAAAACAGACAAAATCACAATGATCAAAGTATAGTAAAAAGTTTGTCTTCGGGTAGGCCAAATGACATGCTTTAGTTCCGTCTTTGTCTCCTTAAAATATTCAGTAATTTTTGACATTTTAGTATTTTATATCCCCTCCTCTTAAAAAAGCCCCTCGCAGGGCTCTTTTAATACTACTCTTTTTGGTTAAAATAGTCAATCTCGCCCCCAATTATTTTATCTCATAAGTTATCGTTACATCCGAGCTGATTGTGTTTTCGCCCATAGGAATTTGGGCAGGAGCTGGAGAAGCGGTGCCGTACGACATAGAGTCTTTCGCGGCGTACATAATAGGGTACCCTCCGCCTGACTCGTTAAAGCTTGCAATTTTCCCCAAGCTTACTCCCAGATCTCTGGCCAGAGCTTCTGCTTTTGTTCTGGCATCGTCAATCGCTTTTTTTCTGGCTTGCGCTTTTAGGACATCTTCTTTGTCGATGGCGAAATTAGGGCCGCTCAAATCAGAAACACCAGTGGTGCCGAGACCTTGCATAATAGTTCCCGCATTGTCTACGTTGCGAATTTTTACTGTGATACTCTCGCTTGCAGTATAACCCACGGCTACTTGCCTGCCGGGCGGACAATAATAAGGAGACTCTGGACTGACAGTAACTCCAGCCGTGCCCGCGCCCACCGGAATCTTCGAACATATTCCCTGCCTGTATTCGTATTTGGGATAAAAAGACGCATTTGTAGTTTTTATATCCTTATCCTCTACATTTTTTGTCTTTAAAAAGTCCAGAGCTTTCTTTTCAATTAACGCTACGCCCGCTTGAGCATCTTTGACCGTGGTCGCATCTTTTGTAATCGTGAAATAAATATTTGCAATATCGGGGAAGGCGTTGACCTCTCCGTGGCCAGAAAAGGAAATGGTTGCGGGCGTTGTGCTTTCTCCGAGCATACTGTCTTTTTTTATTTCTCCGAATATTTTGATGGCAAAATAAGCCGATAAAATGACCAGAAAAACAAACGCTGATTGATATATTCTTTTTTTATTTTGTTCTAATATTTCCATAAAATTAATGTTAATTGCTAAGGTTTATTATTTTTAATACTTGCACAGACCGACTAGACCGACGTATTAAAAACAATAGGTCTTTCGTAATTATACACCCCGGAAAAAATCAAATCAAATTGACTTCCGGCACAAGTTCCAGACCAAATTTTTCCTTTACGTCAGCAATTATCTGATCAGCCAAACTTGATACTTCTCTCCCCAGTGCGTTGCCGTGGTTCACCAAAACCAAAGCTTGTTTGTCATGCACACCGACATTGCCCACCTTTTTGCCCCTCCAGCCGCACTGCTCGATCAGCCATGCGGCCGGAATTTTGATCGCTCCCCCTTCATTAAAATACGGTATTTCCGGATAAATTTTTTGCAGTTTTTCTAATTTTGCTTTTTCTATGAAAACATTTTTGAAAAAACTTCCAGCGTTGCCTATCACCTTAGGATCGGGCAACTTACTCCTCCGTATATATGACACGGCGTCGCTGATATCCTTGGAATTTTTTACTTCAATCTTATTTTTTTCTAAATGTTCAGAAAGTATTTTATAATTTAAATTCTTTTTTTCTTTCTTGCTTAATTTCAAAGTTATAGCGGAAATAAAATATTTATCTTTCAGCCGATTTTTAAAAATGCTATCTCGATAGCCGAATTCGCATTCCTCTTCGCTAAAAATCTTCTTTTTCCCCGTACTGACATCAAAAGCTTCCACATCTATTATGACATTTTTTAATTCTGCCCCGTACGCTCCGATATTTTGCATCGGCGCCGCTCCGACTGTGCCCGGAATCAGAGACAGATTTTCAATGCCCCACAATCCGCGCTCTACGGCAAAAATCACAAGGTCGTGCCAAATCTCTCCGCTCATGCACCTGATTAGAACATTTTCAGAATCTTCTCTTAAAATCTCTATTCCTTTTAGCTTGTTTAAAATGACAATGCCGTCAAAATCTTTGGTAAATAAGACATTGCTGCCGCCGCCTAAAAATAATTTGGCGTTATCTTTAAATTCTTTAGACTCAAAAAGTTCTTTCAAATCATTTTCATTGTTTATTTCAACAAAAAACTTGGCACTCGCAGATATGCCGAAGGTGTTTAATTTAAATAAATTGTAATTGTGCTGTATTTTCATATTTATCTAATATTTTTTGAGTATATCAAAATACAAATAAAAAAGCCTGCATGACACATAAGTGGTTAAGCAGGGCTTTTCAAGGGTTTAACAAACGCCAACCCAAAAGTTTTTATTTCTCTTTAGAATCCGGATTAGATTCAGGCTGGTAACCAGGCAGGAATTCGTCACCTTTTTTCTCTAAGTTTGATGGATCACCCCTCTTAAAGAAACGACAAACTTCCCCGTGCGAACTCCACATCTTTATTCGTTCTTCACGCCCTTCCTTCTTGCGTTGGAAGTAATAGGATGAAAAATTGACGATCAGATTTTGAAAGCCCACCGGTGGTTCAAGCAAAACCCATCTCGGGATTGGAGTAAAAAATTGGTCTACGCCAAAACGCTGTTCGCATAGCCAATTAAAATAAACCATTACGATCTTTTCATCCATGTCCGGTATCGAACAGAATCTTATCTCTCCCCGAAAAACAAGTCCTTGCTTGTCTCCCACCTTGGTTTCCATAAGAAACTGTCCAAGATTGAATTTCTCAAGTTTTTTCTTTAGTCTGGTTCTGTCATAATAATAGCCATGCATTTTTACCTCCTTTCTTTGTTTGTTGTTGCTGTCTCAAAGGACTATCACTCTTACAGTATACACCCAACGGGAAAAGAATGTTCAGGGCCTTAGTACATCTATAGATCCGTCTTTGCTTAATTTAATCACTTTTGATGCTTTACCTTCAATTGTCCCCCCATCTACATACAAATCAACCAAGTCTACAAAATATTTTTTCGCCTCAGCAATATTTTGCGCCGGAGGCAGACCTTCGAGGTTGGCAGAAGGCGCGATAAGCGGACCGGTCGCCTCTAATAATTTATGCAGGCCGGGTTCTCTGGGCAGACGAAAGGCTAGTGTCTTGGTGCCGCGATGCAGATATGAAAATTTCTCTTCTTCACAATCTAGGATGATGCTCGTTTGGCCCGGCCAAATTTTTTGAACCGCATCTTTTTGGAGATCGGTGAGGGTGATTGAAAAATTTTCGAGCTGGCTTATATCACTTATCAAAATAATGCACGGTTTTTCCGGATTTCTTTTGCGAATTTTATAAATACGCTCGACTACAGATTGATCTTTTGCTTTGCCGACTATTCCATACAAAGTATCGGTCGGCATCACCGCCACTCCGCCTGCGCCCAGGATTTTTATTAGTTTTAGATCATCCCACTGCATTGAAATGATTGTACTATTAGTGTAATATTAAGCAATATGCTGATAAAAAAGATCATAAGAATTTTCGATAAAATAGAAGACCGAGTAAGGGGCAAACTCAGCCATTACCCTATCTTGTATGCGCTCATCGGCGGTATCGGCGTGGTGCTTTTTTGGCGAGGCATCTGGCATCTAGCAGACGATGTCAGCATCACCAGCCTTGGATCATTTGCTTTGGGCATCATTATCCTGCTCATCACCGGCGTATTCGTTTCTGAATTTATCGGAAAGAGACTCATCATCTCCGGCCTAATCGGCGAAAAGAAATTGACGCAAAGAGAAGAGGAGGAAATAGAAACAGAAGAAACTCAAATCAAAAACTTGCAAAATACTCTAGGCCGGCTGGAAAAAAAGCTGGACCACATGGAGACTCATTTGGGTGACGAAGAGAAGCCGGAAGTCAGATAATCTTCTATTTTAAAAGAGGCATATCCCAGCAAACCTAGCTGCAGAATGGGTGTTAACCCCAAAGAAAGAAAAGGAATAATAGGCATCAAAGTGTTGTAGGCCCATCTGCCTGTCCCGAGCGCATAATGTTCAATAAAAACAGAAACAATAAACCCAATTAAAATGATAAGCCAGCTTTGTTTTTTAAAAAGTGGAGAAAATATAAATGGTAGCGTGATGATGGCTATAATAACCCCATCCACTAGAGCAGCTCGCAAAAGAATAAACTCCGTAATCTTTCCACCCATATAATCAGCATAAAGAACGGAATGGAGATTCTCCCAAATTAGATTCAAAATAAAAGAAATGAAAAATACTGAAATGATTCTTTTCATATAAATTCGTGGGGTGCCTATCCGGGGTTGAACCGGAACTAAAAGCTCCACAAGCTTCTGTGCTACCGCTACACCATAGGCACCATGTAAGGTATTTATACACTAAAAATAAGAAATTATAAAGTTTCTTATTTTACAAAAATTTTGGTAATAGAACTGAAGTCGTAAGCAAAAATAGTTAAAATAAAAATACAGGCTGAAACCAGAGATGAAACAATACACCAGGAGCATCCTTTTTTTAAGATAAAAATCTGTACAGTTATAAGGTAAAGAGAAAAAAGAAACGCCCCCAAAGAAGCTACCATTAGAAAACCAATCACAGCTCCTGGCATATTATCCCCAAAAAAAATAGAAACAAAATAAGCAATGGAAATAAGAGCATAATAGATCATCCCCACAATTTCTACAGGAATACCCATAAATTTAGAATAACCGCTATTTACCACCGAATTACAATCAAATCCCACGGGACAAATGAGAGGTGTCTGATCTGGCTTTTTGTGTTTATAGATATGTTTAGCGACCAGAAATCCACAGATCCCTAGGATAAAAACTATTAGTCTCATTAAAATATCATCTGAAAATTGCATGACGTGATTGTATCAATATTCAACATAAAAAAGCAATGCCAAATTTATTTAAAGATAGGCATTGAGATAATCGGTTTGTTGTAGAGATTCCTGCGACGCATAAAAAATTTAGCAATTTCATTGGAAGCAATATAGACAAGGACAATGGCTAAAATTGTCATGATGGTCGCCAAAGAAAGAGTGGTGAATTGAAATACACTGCTCAAAACACTGGTGTATACGAAAACAAAAGAAAGGATAGCGGTGATTATGATGCCGGAGGCAAGCGGGATAGGGAGAGGAGGAGATTTAAATAAAGATCGTGAAGAACGAATAGATAATATAAGGGCTAGCTCGGCTAACACAGAGAGGATAAACCACCCGGTTTGGAATTGGGCCACCGACGCATTTTTATAAATTTGAAAATAAATAAAATCGAAAACGCTGGAAATAATGCCGAAAACAAAGACCCTTTTTATCAATTTTATCGGTTCAAAATGCGGCACATGCCTTTTAGTATATTCGTCGGAGTTGTCGCTCACTATGAGAAGTAGCGGCAGGTCGGTAAGTAAATTATTTAAAAGTATCTGGATGGGAAGCATCGGAAGCACGGGATAAAAGAAGGAAGCCAAAAGGATGGAGAAAAATGTTCCGGCGTTGCCGGAGAGAGTATAGGTGATATAGGTAATAATGTTGTGCAGGGCGCGCCGGCCAGTCGAGACGCTTTTTAAAATTGGACTAAGGTCTTTTTCGAGTAAAATAATGTCTGCGGATTCTTTGGCAATGTCGGAGGAATTATCAACGGCAATGCCTATGTCGGCTCGCTTCAACGCCAAAGCGTCGTTGATGCCGTCGCCCAAGAAAGCGATGGGTCCTAATTTTAAATATCTATCAATGAGCTCCAGTTTATTTTCCGGAGTGCATTTGGCAAAAACGATAGCGCGCAGCAGTTGTCTGTCCGACAAGTCTGTGATTTTAGTAGCATCCAGAGAAATTATATTATCCGGATGTTTTATCAACCCCAACTCCTCGGCCACATTTTCAGATACAGCCTTTGAATCGCCAGTCAGTATTTTGATTCCAATTCCCCTTTCATGGGCAATCCTAAAAGCCGCTTTGGCCGACGATTTGATAGGATCATGAAAGGCAACAAAACCGGAAAATTCCCAGATGCCGGCGATGCCTCTCGCGATGGCTATCACCCGCATCCCTTTTTTCTCATATTCCAACGCTGAGATTTTTACAGAAGCTTGAGGGGACTTGCAAATACTTAGGATTTTTTCAATCTGCCCACGAGCAATTTTTTCCCCGCCGGAGAGGGTGAAAACTTCATAGCCGACTTCGTTTTTAAAAGGAACAAAATTTTTGATTTGTGATTTGCCGGTTTTTATTTTGCCGATTGAAGAATTCAGAGCATCATCGTAGGCGCTGTCCATCAAGGGCCTTTCATATTCTCCTTCGCTGATTACATTTGATGACTCCCAAAAATTATTAACATCGCTAACCGCCGCAACTTTTAATTTATTCTCTGTAATCGTGCCTGTTTTGTCGGTCAGTAAAAATTTAACCGCCCCCAACCCTTGCAAAGAAGAAAGTCTTTTGACGATGACTTTTTCCTTGGAAAGAAAGAGGGATTCCCGGGTTAAAATTATGGTGATAATGAGCGGCAAAACTTCCGGCACCACTCCGACGATCATCGCAATGGCAAAAATAAAGAAATGAATGAAGGAATACTTTCCCATCACAAACACTAGGAGCACCATCGCGGCCAGAAGGGCCAGAAGAGACGCAACAAAAATATATTTTATGAGTCGATCGGTAAAAACACTAAAGCTGCTCCACTTTTTTACGGATTCGAGTTTTGATCTGTATTGTGAAATTGAAGATTTTTTGCCGAGCGCGATTACTCGCCCGACAATTTTCCCATTGGTAACCACCGCGCCGGAGAAAAGCTCGTCGCCCATGTGTATTTCTTTTGGCAGACTTTCACCGGTTCGCAGAGAATCATCTATCCAGCCTTCTGTTGATTCAATAACTTCAATATCAACGGGCGAAACAGAACCGGCAACCAAGTGAATAATGTCTCCCAAAACAAGGTCATCGGCTAAAATTTGCACCAGCATGCCGCTACGCAGTACGTAAACCCTAGTTTTTACCAGATGCATCAATTTTTGCCCCGCTTTTGACGCTTTGAATTCTTGATAAAAACCCAGAGCCACATTTACGAATAAAATTATAGAAATAATGATGCCGTCAGTTTTTTCGCCCAAAGAAAAAGAAACTCCGGCGGAAATAATCAACAACAGAAAAAACAAAGAGGATATTTGAACCCAAAGAGTGTAAAAAATTAGTTTCAGATTTTCTTTCATTATCTTTATATAGTAACATATAAAGATGCTCAGTTTTAAGGAAAAAGTTCTAAATGTTGTCAAATCTATCCCTAAAGGTAGTACTATGACTTATAAAGAAGTGGCCAAACGCGCTAAGAATACAAATGCTTACCGCGCTGTCGGCAGCATTATGGCAAAAAATTTTGACCCGACCGTCCCCTGCCATAGAGTTATAAAATCAGACGGAAGTTTTGGAAATTATAATCGTGGCGGGACGTATAAAAAAATTAAAATTCTGCGCAGAGAAGGCGCGATTAAATAAAAATTATGTGCCCAGGGGGAGATTTGAACTCCCATGCCCTTGCGGGCGCTACCACCTCAAGGTAGTACGTCTACCAGTTTCGCCACCTGGGCAAAAAAACTACAAAAGTAGTATATCAAATTATTCTGATTTAGTTTCTAGAGCGGGAACTTCTTCTTCAGCGACAGAAGTCACTGAACGCATTTTGTTTCGAACATCTTTGACCGCTTTAGTGCGGATATAGTAAAGTTTTGAACGGCGAGCACGGGATTTTTTAGTTATCTCGATTTTATCTATCATCGGAGAATAAAGTGGAAAAATTCTTTCCACTCCCACACCGGAGGCTATCCTCCTAACGGTAAAAGTAGCGCCCATTTCTGTGCCATGCTTTCTGGCCAAGACAATACCCTCAAAAGCCTGCAGTCTGAATTTATTTGCCTCAGTCTTTTTTGCATCGCCTTTCTTTTTATCTCCCTTTTTTTCAACTTTTTCTTCTAAAATTTTAGACCAGACGGATACGGTGTCCCCCGCTTTAAAACCAAGCTTTTTGCGAGCTTCCATATCTACCGGACTAAATTTTATATTGCTGGCCTTGTCTGCTGTCATAGTGGGTTTAATCTAGCATAAAAAATTTTTATGGGCAACTTGCTCCGACATTGCAGACAAATCTTTTGTTTTACCATGCATTTCGAACACTCATTTAGTCTATCTTACCACTTCTTTGAATTCTTTCGGTATAGATGATTCTACTTTGATGGTTTCACCTTTCAAGTTTTTGAATTCTATCGATTTAGCATGAAGCCCCATTCGTGAAAGGCCTTTTGGGCAAGGGTTGTCTGGATTATAGAGCGAATCGCACACGACCGGGTGGTTTAAATATTTCATATGCACCCGAATCTGGTGCGTTCGGCCAGTTTTGGGCCGAATCTCCAGATACGTGTATTTAGTTTGGGAAACAGTGAATCTTTTTAAAACTTTGTATTCGGTAATTGCCTGGCGTATCTCGCCGCGCACCCCGCGGCCGGCCAAATAGCGGCGAAAATCTCTCGGGCTTCGGCCAATCGGCTTGTTTATCACCCCTCTGTCGTGCCTGACAGAGCCGGAAACGATAGCCACATAAGTTTTTTTTATCTCCCGATTTACAAACTGGCTTTTTAAAAATTCAAAAGCTTTTTTATTTTTAGCCAAGAGCATCACTCCAGAAGTTTCGCGGTCCAGCCTGTGTACGATGCCTGGCCTTTTTATTTCCACTTTGATTCCTTTGTCTTCAAAAAATTCCGGCTCGCCGACGTTTTTTATTTTTGGATAATTTTTTAGCACCCAATCAGCGACTGTTTTATCCTTACTCCTTCCGTCACCGTGCACCGAAATGCCCGAAGGCTTATCTATGGCTAAAATATTAGAATCCTCGTATAAAATTTTAATTTTCATTACATTGAAATCTTATGCGAAATGTTCTACAATTACAAGCGCTGATAAATTTGCGCGATTAGCTCAGTTGGTAGAGCGCTTCATTTACACTGAAGATGTCGCAGGTTCGAGTCCTGCATCGCGCACACAGCCCTCGTAGTTCAATGGATAGAACAAGGCTCTTCTAAGGCCTTGATGTAGGTTCGATTCCTGCCGAGGGCACCAACAACGAATTAGAGCGATGGGTCAACGACGGGCGACCCTCCGTTTATTATTTCGTTTGACTTTTTCTTGCGCTCAGAAAAATAATCCAGGACTTTGGATATTCTTTCTTTTTTTATCGTGTCGACTTGCGAACCGGCGCCACTAGAAGAAACTTGGGAGTCTTTATTAATTTGCATAAATAAATAATAGCCGAAAAACAGAGACGAAAGAAAAACCGCAAACAGAAAAAACACGGCTAATTTCCAGTAGAAACTGGTATTTAGCCATAAACTTTCTTTTTCTTTTCTGAAATTCTTTTCTTTTGTAAAAAATTTTATTTTCATTTGTCTAATTTAGATTACAAAACTTAAAAGTTTCATTTTGAAAATTACGTTCCATTGGGGAAACGAACCGCCCTTACCAGTGGTAGTAACTCCCGTATCTTTGTGCATTTCTACTCCCATAAAATCGAGTTCATAGGGAGAGTTTTCCAAAAGAGTTAAAAATTTATACAGACTGGCAAAAGTTCCGGAGGCTTTCAATGAAACGACCAGCGCGTTGCTGTCTTTGGCAATATCAACGGATGTGACTTCCGCTTTGGCGCCCGCCTTGGGTGCCAATCCTTCGATCGTATCCAAAAAAGGCACGATGTCGGAACTTTGCGCAAAATGAGTTTCGAGTTGGAGTCTATCGCCTTCTACCATCTTGATTGTATTATCCAGTGTTTTTATTCCTTCACGCCTGGACATTTCGGTCTGCCACTGTTCTTCTTTCAACTGCGATTCTTTATTTTTATTATCTATCGCCTGATATAAAAATAGAAAGACAGACAAAGAAAACATAAAAAATATGGTGGAAAGAAACAGCGGAATTTTGGGGAAGTTGCTCTGCATATGTTATGAAGGAATTAAGCTCAAATAAAATTGAATGTCGTGTCCTTTGACAAAATTGGATATCGGCAGGTTAACATTTTTAAAATTGGTGCTATCCTCGAGCGCCTGGCGGAATGAAAGCAAGGTCTCGCGGGACGGCGCAGTCCCTTGGATGCTTATTTTTTTACCCGGCAAAGATCCATTTTGGGAATTGTCATCGTAGGAAATATCAGTGATTTTAATATCGGGCATTTTTTTAAGAATAATGGTATTTATAACTTTTTGAGAAACAATAAATTTACTATTCGCAGTTTTTTCAATCAGATCCAATTTTTTGTTAAGGTCTCTGATCGTGGCCAGGGTCTGCTGGTCGGGCAGGGGCACTGGTTCTTGCTTTTGCGCCTCTAATTTAACGTCGACAATGTTATTCTTGACCGAAGAAAGAAAATAGGACGGCAAGATGGCCACAAAAGCGATCAGGAAGGATGTGCCGAGCGTCATTAAAAACAAAACGACAAGTCGGCAGTAAAAACCTTTTGTCATTTCCTTTTTCTCTTTGCTTGGAATCAGATTAATCATACTTAATTAGAATAATTAGCGTCATAATTTCTTAAGGCCAGCCCTAAGGAGGCGGCAAACGAAAGGGCTTGCTTGAAAACTATCTCGGGAATACGACGTTCTGTATCGGCTATATTGACCCATACATTGGCCATCTCTACTTCCGTTTTCATACTAATAGAAAGATAATCAGACAGTCCTATCAAATTAGAATCCCCGCCGCACAGGATGATTTTCTTAATCGGCGGATTGCTCTCCCCTTCAGCGCCTTTGTGAGTATGCCAGTATAAAAAGTGCTTTACCACTTCATCGCGCAAAATAGAAACACTGTTTAAAAGGATTGAAAATATTTCTTTGTTTTCAGTGTTGCGCAGGAGCCCATATTTTTTCTTCATCTTTTCGGCCTCTTCAAGACTTATTTTGAAATTTTTTGCGATCACTTCATTGAGCATTACTCCGCCGACATCAAGTGTTGAAGTAAACATCACCACGCCCTTGGATAAAATAAAAATACCGGTGCGTCTCTCTCCAAAATCGACAATCATATAAGTTTCCAAGTCGCCATTTTTAACCACCGCTCTGGCGATGGCTTGCGCTTCAAGTTCAAATGATTGGACTCGGATTTGAGAATTCTTGAATATAGAAAGATAGTTTTCTATTACATTTTTAGGAATAACCGCCACCTGGAGTTCTAAACTCTGCTTGTCTTGACCAAGCAATTCATAATCAAAAATAGCCTCGGAAGCCTGGAGCGGTACGTGTTCTTCGAGGGAAAGTTCTATGCTCTCCCGGATGCTGACCAGTCCCAACTTTTCCAATCGGAGTTTGAAAAGATAGACTTGTTCTTCTGGCAGAGAAACGCGGACTGATTTTATGCCGACTTCGGCTTTGAGCTGAAGCAACATTTCCTCCATCTTTTTTGGATTTTTAATCTTACCCGATTCAATAATGCCGGACGGTATGCTGCGCTCTCCATGACGGCCGACCCTTAGACCATTTTTTACATTTATAAGCTCTATAAATTTTAATGACTCGTCCGAAATATCTAAACCAAAAGAAGGTATCGCTAGAAAAGAAGGCACCGGGAAAAATCTGCGGAAAAATTTATCAAATAAATGCAGAGACATGACATTATTATACAATATCCGAGATTTTCTCGCTATGTTTTGCGCCTAAATTAAATATTTTTATTTAGCTCTGGCGCCGGCGGGGATCTGGTCATTAGGCTCAATCAAGGAAAATTTGCCGTCATCGCTCATAACGGCCAGGATCATCCCCTCGCTTTCAATGCCGCGGATCATCCTCGGCTCCAGATTGGACACAAACATGCATTTTTTACCAACTAGAACAGCGCAGTCTGGAAAATACAAAGAAATCCCAGAAACTATCTGCCTCGGCTGCGGTTCTCCTAAATCAACTGACAATTTCAACAATTTATCGGTTTCAGGAATTTTTTCCGCCGACAGTATTTTGCCCACCACGATATCAACTTTTTTAAAATCTTCCAGACTAATCATTTGGATTTATTTATTTTATCTAAATACCTTTGTAAAATGAGCGCGGCGGCAGAAGAATCAACTCGGCCGGATTTTATTTGTTTTACTCTGCTGCGCGCCTGCGATGGACTCAGATCCCTTTTGGTGTTTCCCGACTTGCGGGCCTCAACCGATGTCAAGAATTCTTTTTGTTTACGGACGGGCAATTTGAATTTCTCTTCCAATTCTGAAATAAAAATTTCAATTCTCGCTGATAAAGCATTTAATTTTCCAGAAAAATCTACTGATTCACCTATGACCAATTCTTCAACGCCCTCCCTCTCTATAATATCACCTATTTTTTTCAAATCATTCGCATCGTTTGGAATGATTTCTTTAGGAAAAGCCAGAGTTCCATTGTCGTCCGAAATCGCCACCCCAATTCTTTTCGTCCCATAATCAATGCCAAGAAATTTCATATAGAAAATACTAGCATAAATATAATTTTTCTGATATGCTTTCGCCATGGATCAATTACCAATTTCTGTTAATGTACTCATATTAATTGTGGCTCTTTGGACTATTCCTTGGAAAATTTATGCAGTCTGGACAGCCTGTAAAAATAATCACAAGAAATGGTTCGTCGCCTTGATTTTATTGAATACTCTTGCTATTTTAGAAATCATTTATATTTTCAAAATAGCCAAGAAAAGTTGGGTTGAAGTAAAAGCAGATTTCAGAGGTGCATGGGCATCGATGAAATAAATAGTGGGAAGCGTGGCAGAGTGGTCTATCGCACTTGTCTTGAAAACAAGAGTGCCGCAAGGCACCGTGAGTTCGAATCTCACCGCTTCCGCCACAAGAAAGAAGTATCGGTATGACCTGGACACCTCAGTTACTTTTAGCTGATTGATTTGAGAAAGAATTTGCGCTAATAGGTATCACCTCAAGTCGTACGGCCTGTATCCACTCCACAAAAATTGAGGGTTGGATGAAACGTCTTTTTCCATTAGTAAAACTCGTTTTAGTCATTAATAAATAACACTGTCTACGAGTGCGCGTGAGTGCTACTATCATCCTCCTGATATCTATGCTTTTAATCGCATTTCTATTTGCAGGAAATTTTCCATCTTCTAAGCCCAGCACAAATACATGTTGTGCAGACATCCCCTTTGCTCCTTCGAAAGAGGTCATCCTTATAGTTAACTGATCTATTGGTTGTTCCTTTATTTCCTCTAGCTCTTTCATTTCTTCTGGTTTCAAGTTCTTGAGTTCGGCTAGTATTGCATCGCGATAGGAAGTCTCAATCAATGTATAAATATCCTCGCCGTTGACCTTTCCATTTATGATATATTTTTCCCATCCTGTAGGTTTATCTATTCCAAGTAAGATACGCCACCCGAGATTTGATTTTTCATCACGAGCTAATATTTCTAGACCATCTTCTCTTTTAAATGGTTCATCTATATGCTCATCTGGACCTGCTTTTGTTTCTACAATATATCCATTTTCCTCAAGAAATATTTTTACCTGACCAGCATATGGCTTTGTGCCGATAATCAAAACAGTCGGAAAACCTTTTTCGCGAGACTCCCTAATTTCTTCAGTTGATATTTTAGAGATACAATCAAGTATGTATTTACCAAATAAATTAGATCTAGGGGTCTGCACAGTTGATTGCACAATTTTTATTTTCTTGTATAGCAAATCAATAGGACGCGGATAAGGTTCGTAGGTTTTATTAATGCGATTCCCTAACAGACCTTGCTTGTGTGCCTTCAAAATTATGTCATTTGTTGCATCTACAACCACTGAAGGACACCGCATGCAAAATGGTAAGTTGCGTTTCAGATATTCGGTTCGCAAGTAAATTTTTCGTATATGCTCTTCACTCGCATCACGAAGCTTTCCATAAAGAGCTTGATCATCGTCTCCAGCTACGACTATGTCACTACCTTTTGAAAGTAAATCAATGATAGATATTTCCGCTTGGTTTAGATCTTGTACTTCGTCCACTATCACTAGATCGTGATTTGGTATTAAATCGTGGTTGGCATTTAGAACTTTATATATATGAACTGTTGAATCATCATAACCAATAGCGTCATAGTAAGATCCTCGCCTAAGAAAGAATTCGACTTTTTCATCACTTATAAGATTACGCAAGGAGGGTAAAAACATAGGAGCCATCCCGCCATTAATAATTACCCAATCACTTTTAACCAATTGACCAATCCGTGGCACATATTGCACGTCCTCTGTAAATCCCGCCATTGATCGAATGCTTGCATTC
>Ga0134121_10000576_pt1 | contig 40954 bp, 18 predicted proteins | sample KB301_FD_96463 | JGI IMG/M metagenome (GOLD analysis project Ga0134121, IMG submission 96463) | Terrestrial soil microbial communities without Nitrogen fertilizer from Kellogg Biological Station, Michigan, USA - KB3-0-1 | ecosystem: Environmental > Terrestrial > Soil > Unclassified ...
TGTTCGTTGATGAGAATCGTCTTGCCGATCAAGTTTGGATCTTTATTGAACCTGCTTTCCCAAAACCTGTAGCTCAACACGGTGACCGGATGCGCGCCAGGCGTGCGATCGTCGTCCTGCGTGAACAACCTGCCGATCCAGGGACGAACACCGAGCACTTCGTAAAAGTCTCCACTGACGAGCTCGCCGCTCACGCGCTCCGTCTGGTCGCCATAGCTGACATTCATCTGCGTGCCGCCACGCGCAATCACACCCGAGAAAGCGGAGTTTCGATCGCGCAGATCCTGGTACATCAGATACGAGAAGGAGCTGTCCATCTCCGGCGCCTTCGTGTCATAGACCGACAGCACCACAAGCTGATCGGGATTCGCGACGGGCAGACTCTGCAACAACACCTGATCGAGGAGGGAGAAGATCGCCGCATTCGCACCGATGCCGAGCGCAAGCGTGAGCACCACCACGCCGGCAAACGCTGGGCTCTTCGTCAACAATCTGAGGGCAAATCGAATATCAGTAATCATCTGTGTTATCCGTGGCTAAATTACTCGTACCTGAGCGCGATCAGTGGATCGACACGCGTCGCCCTTCGCGCTGGTAGATAGCAGGCGAAAGCCCCTACAAATGCCAATCCGATTGCAACGACGACAAACGTCATCGCATCAGTGGTCGAAACTCCAAACAACAAACTCGACATCAAACGCGTGAGCGCAAACGCACCGCCCAATCCAATCACAAGTCCAAGCAAGACGAGTCGCATTCCCTGGCCCATGAACAACCGCAGCACATCGCGATGTCCCGCCCCGAGCGCCATGCGTATGCCAACCTCGTGGGTGCGTTGTGAAACTGAGTACGCGAGCACTCCATAAACGCCCGTCACTGCGAGCACGAGCGCGAGTGCGGCGAAGATCGAGAAGAGCATCGCATTGAAACGACGCGTCGAAGACTCGCGCGCCAGGATGTCGTCAAACGTCGCGACTTCAGCTATCGGCAGATCTTTATCAATCTGGCGAACGGCGTTCGTGATTCCGGCAGTTAAAGCTTTCGCGTCACTCGTGGTGGAACGGATCGACAACACCGCATTGCGCTGCGGCATGCGGCCCATCGGCGTGTAGATCCTGATCAGTGGCTGCGCTTCAGAGCCGAAAGCTCGCACCGCGGGAACGATACCGATGATCTCGTGCCACGTTGGACTGTCGTACCCGATGTGTTTGCCGACCGCTTCTTCATTGGGCCAAAAGCGCCGCGCGAGATTTTCATCAACAACGACCACCGGCTTCCCTTGCTCGTTTTCGTCTCGCGTAAACGTGCGTCCGCGCAGGATCGGGATCTTCATCGTCTCGAAGTAGTCCGGCGTAACGATGGACCAGTCGACGTTGATGATCTCGCCCTTCTTCTCCCAGCGATAACCTTCGGCTGAGATGTCGGTTTGCGAGCCGTCGGGGATGCCTGGAAGCGAAGCTGAAAGTGTCGCGCTTTGAACACCGGGTTGAGCTTGTGCTGCCTGTAACACTTGATGCAGCAGCCTGCTGAGCTCTGCTTCGTCGCGGCCACGACTGCGCGAGACCTTGAGCTCCATGGTGAGCACGCCGTTCGGATCGAAGCCGTTATCAGTGCTCAACAACAGCACAAGACTCTTCACCAACAATCCCGCGCCGACCAGCAACGCGACAGAGAAAGCGACTTCGGCGACGACGAGCGTGCCGCGCAATCGCTTGCCGCCACTGTCGGTCGTTGTCGAGCTGCTGTCTTTCAGCGTGTCCTGTAAGTTCGTTTGAGACGAGCGCAGCGCCGGCAGTACACCGAAAAGTAATCCCGTGAATAAAGAGACCGCGATGTTGAAAACGAGCACTCTGCCGCTGAGCTGCACGCCGTTCATGCGTGGCACTGTCTCGTGCGCAACACGCGAAAGCAGTAGCACAGTCCACGAAGCGAAGAAGAACCCGAGCACACCGCCGGCGATCGACAGCAACAGACTCTCGATCAACATCTGTCGCACGAGTCTGAATCGCGATGCACCGAGCGCGGCGCGTACTGCAAACTCTTTACGCCGCGCAGCCGCACGTGAAAGCAGGAGATTTGCGACGTTCGCGCACGCGATTAGCAACACCAGGCCAACCGCCGCAAAAAGAATCTTCAACGCCGTGCTGACTCGCTTCGTGATGCTGTCCTGAAGCGACACCACGTTCACGACATTCGCGCCGGCGTTGGGGATTGGATATTCCTTTCGTAACTGTTGCGAGATGCGGTTCATCTCATCGCGCGCCTGATCGATCGTCACGCCCGGCTTCAAACGCGCGATGACGTTTCCACCAGTGCGCACGTCACGATTTTTCCAATTCAGCGGACCCATGAGGACCCACAATGGCGGCGGCCCCTGGTGTACGAAGTCCTGCCGCGTGACGCCGATCACCGCGTGCGGCTTATCGTCGAGCGAGATCTCCTTACCGACGATATTTGGATCGCCCGCGAATCGTTGTTGCCAGAATGCGTAGCTGATGATCGTGACTGGCGGTGCGCCGGGCTTGTCGTCGTCGGCGGTGAAGTCGCGGCCCAGCAACGGCGTGGTGCGCATCACGCGGAAGTAGTCAGCAGTGACGATGCGCGCGTCGAGTGCCTCGGGCTTGTCGGTGCCGGTGATATTTGCTGACCACCCGCGAAACGTCGACATCGATTCGAAGACTGAATTGCGCGCGCGCCAATCGACGAAGTTTGGATAAGAGACCTGGCGATTCGCGACCTCCGGCCCCGACTCATTCATCCATACGATGCGATCGGGCTCCGGATAAGGCAGTGGCTGCAACAGCACCGCATTGATCACACTGAACATCGCAGTGTTCACACCGATGCCCACCGCGAGCATCAACACGGCGAGCACCGTGAACCCCGGATTCTTCCTGAGCCACCGCAAACCGTAGATCAAGTCTTGAGTCATCTTGTATAGGTCCTATTGGTCCTATAGGACTTATTCGCCCCTCAGCGCGACGAGTGGATCCACCTTCGTTGCTCGTCTTGCCGGAATCAGCGAAGCAATCAACGCCGTCAACAACAGCAATCCAGAGATCGCCAAAAACGTCAGCGGATCAGTCGGGCTGACACCCCAACACGACGACGCGCTCACTGCCGGGTTGATAATCTTCGGCGGTGAACGTGCGACCGAGTAATGCATCAACGCCAGCAACCTGGAAGAAGCCGGACGTCACGAGCCATGCTGGAAAGCGTTCGGGTTCGCCGTCGCCGACGAGCGAGAAACCAAACGGCTCTACTCCCGCAATCGCTTCAAACGAGCTGCTCTGCTCGCTCCAGTCGATGAAGTTTGCGGGCGACACATCGTTCTGCGCGACGCGCAGATCATTGAGCAGGATTTCCATTTTGTGCCTTTTGTGGCCTCATTCATACCTGAGCGCCACGAGCGGATCGACCTTCGTCGCGCGGCGCGCCGGAATGTAGCAGGCGATCAGCGCCACCACCGTCAACAGCACCGCAATCACGCCGTACGTCAGCGGATCCGTCACCTTCACGCCAAACAACATCTTCGACAAACTGATCCAACTCTCGAGATACTTCGTGAGAATGTAAGCGCCAACCACACCGAGAACGACACCGATCGCAACCAGTATCATTCCCTGCTTCACGATCATCCGCAGCACGCTCCCGCGATCCGCTCCGAGCGCCATGCGAATCCCGATCTCGTGTGTGCGTTGCGAAACCGTATAAGCAAGCACACCAAACAATCCGATCGCCGCGAGCTGTTGGGCCAGGAGTGCAAACAGCGTCAACAACTTCGCAAACAAGCGTTCCATCCGCAGTGTTTCATCCGCCTGCTCGACTTGCGATTTGACGTTCATCACCGGCAGGTTCGGCTCGATCTCGCGCACAACACTGCGCACACTCGCGATCGTTGCGGACGGATCTCCTGCGGTCCGCACTTCGAATGTCGCACCTGCTTGTGGCCGCTCTTGTCGATAAGATGAATAGACGGTCGGCGGGATTTCATCGCGCTGGCTCGTGTACTTCGCATCTTTGGCGATGCCGATGATCTCGAGATCGTCAGGCTTCTTCGTGTCGAAAGTGAAGCGTTTGCCAACCGCGTTTTCGTTGGGGAAATACTTATTCGCAAACGTCTGATTGACGACTACGACTTTCGGCGTCGACGTATTGTCCTGTGGTCCAAAAGTGCGGCCGCTAAGCAGAGGGATTCCCATCGTCTGCAAAAAGTTTTCGCGGACGACGTGCCGGTAACCTTCACCACTCGGAGCGATCTGACCTTCGGAATTCGGGGTTGCGTTCAAAGCCTCGCGCAAGAACACGCTGCTCGAGCTCGATGACTGCGACAGCAAAGGCATCCGCGAAAACGTCACGCCCTGCACGCCGGGAATAGCTTCGAGTCGCTCGCTGATCTGCCCGTAGATCTGTCGCAGCTTGTCGTCTTTGTAACCAATCAACGCAGGCTCGACGTCAAAGAGCAAAAGGTTCTGCGTGTTGAAGCCCGGATCGACGCGTTGCAGGTTGATCAACGTGCGAACAAACAAGCCCGCACCAACCAGCAGCAACAACGACAGCGCCACCTGGACCACTACCAAACCACGACTCAGCAGCGATCGATGCACCGCACTCGATCCACGCCCGCTGTCCTTCAACGACGGCGTGAGATCGACTCGCGTCGTGCGCCATGCGGGCGCGAGTCCAAACACGATTCCGGTCAATAGCGAGAGTGCGAGCGTGAAACCGAGCACACGCCAGTCGAGACTCGGCTCTAACGCCATCCCACGACCACCCCAAAGGCTGACAGCGATCAGTCCATCCTTGATCCAGATCGCGAAGATGATTCCAAACAGACCACCGAGAACGGCCAGCAGAACGCTTTCAGTCAGCAGTTGACGAATGAGACGCGAGCGACTCGCACCGAGGGCCAATCGCAAACTGATCTCTTTCTGCCGTCCTGCTGAGCGCGACAACAGGAGATTCGCAACGTTCGCACATGCGATCAGCAGCACGAGCCCGACGACGCCCAGCAAAAGATAAAGCGATGGTGCGTAATATTTGCGGCGATACATCTCGCCCTGGCCGCCCGGATCAGCAATGAGTCGCGGGTACTGCTTCGGATCGAGATCGCTGATCGCGTTGCCGCCTCTCGCCTTCGCGGCGGCCTGACGTGCCGCGCGATGTTCGAGCACCGACTGCAGGAACGTGTTTTCCAACTGTCCCTGCGCTTGTTCCGGAGTTACGCCGGGCTTCAGACGGCCCATGATGCGCAGCCACCAAACACCCGCGCCGCTCATGTATGAGCGATCTTTGTCGGCGTAGAGTTGTGGCTCGATCGCGACGGGAATGGAAACGTCCTGCGACGTGCCGACACCCGCCGTGCCGTCAAAGCCTTTGGCCGACACACCGACCACAGTAAACGGCACGTTGTTGAGATTGATCTGTTTGCCAACGACCGACGCATCGCCACCAAATCGCTTCTGCCAGTAACGATGACTCAGAACCGCAACTGGCGCGGCGCCCGCTTTATCGTCCTCATCGGTGAGCAAACGACCAACCGCAGGCTGCACGCCGAGGGCTGCGTAGTAATTCCCGGTCACGGCCTGTCCGTTCGCAATCTCCGCCTGACCATCAGCAGTGACGTTCAGCCCGATATTTCCAAACGCGAAGATGTCGGACATTGGGCCCTGTTGCTCGCGCAGCCGCTGGTATGTCACATATGCGAATGAGGTCCGGTTAATGAGACCGGTTTGCTGATCCTTATTGGAGCTGCCGTTGTAGCTGCCGACGGAGAAATCCTGCGGGGCGACTGTTTTGAACAGCACCAATCGATCCGGCTCTTTCACGGGCAACATCTTCAACAGCATTGCATCGACAATACTGAACAGCGCCGTGTTCGCGCCGATGCCGAGCGCAAGCGAAAGCAATGCGACGGCCGTCAGCCCCTTTTGCTTGAGCAACATCCGAAAGCCATATCGCAGATCTTGAAAAAGAGTATTCATCCGTTGTTTTTATCCGTCTGATCCGTGGCTAAGTTTTACTCGTAACGCAGCGCCACGAGTGGATCGACTTTCACCGCTCGTCGCGCCGGAATATAAGAGGCGAGCAGAGCCACACCTCCCAGCAACAACGGCACTGCGATGAACGTCAAAGGATCGGTCGCGCCGACGCCATACAGAAATGAAGCGATCACGCGTGTTGCGGCCGCCGCGAGCAACAAGCCGATAGCGAGCCCTGCGCCGATCACGATCAATCCATCCCAAAGCATGAGCCCGAGCACGTCTTTTTCTTTTGCACCCAACGCCATCCGCACTCCGATCTCGCGTGTACGTTGCGCCGCGCCATACGAAACGACACCGTAGATCCCGATGCCTGCAAGTAGCAGCGCGAGTGCGCCAAAGCCACCGAGAGTCCAGGCAGCGATTTGCGACGGCAGTAGCGTGAGCTCTATCTGTTCACGCAATGTCTGCACACCGGCGATCGGAAGGTTCGCATTCAGCGCGCGGATCTGTTCGCGCACGATCGGCATGATGGCCTTCGGCTCGCCCGTCGTGCGTACGACGAGAGTCATCTGCGGATCGTAGGATTGTTGCAGCGGCAGGTAGACGTATGGGCGCGGCGTCTCACCCAGCGTCCGGTACTTGCTGTCGCGCGCGACTCCGACTACTTCGAGAAATGGACCCTTTGGTCCAGCGACGCTAACGCGTTTCCCGAGTGCGTCTTCATTCGCCCATAGTCTTGTCGCGAGCGTCTCGTTTATTACAACCGTGCCCGGCGCGCCTTCGCGATCAGCGTCCGTAAACTCACGGCCGCGCAGCAACGAGGTTCCCATCGTTCTGAAATAGTTTGGGCCAACCACGTTGAAGCCGGTGCTCATACCTTCGCTTCCTTGCTCATTTCCTTCTGTGAAAACCTGAAATTGCGCGAAGGAGCTACCCATCTGCGGGAACCGCACGAGCGTCGCCTGCTCGATGCCGGGCTGCGTTTGAATCCTCGCCAGTAGGTCGCGATAAAACACGTTCCCTTCGGTCTTCTCGTATCGCAACAAGCCGAGATTGATTGGCACCATCAAGGCACGTTCGACAGTAAAACCCGGATCGATCGAGCTCGCTCGTTGGAGTGCTCTGATAAAAAGGCCAGACCCAACAAGCAGCACGACAGACAGTATTAGTTGGACCGTGACGAAGGCGTTGCGCAAGTACGAGCGATGAGCGCCGGTTGCTTTCAATGCGTCGCTCTTCAACGCCATGACGATGTTCAGACGCGAAGCCTGAATAGCGGGCGCAAGTCCAAAAACGATCCCTGTTGCAATTGAGACGACGAGAGTGAATGCGAGTACGCGATAATCTAAACCGAACTCGAGCGCTGCCAGAGGTGTCGACTGGAGACGTGTAACCAGGAGCTGATTGGCCCAAACTGCGAGTATCAACCCGACAGCGCCGCCAGCAATGCTGAGCAACACGCTCTCCGTCAGCCACTGGCGAATGAGCCGGCGGCGACTCGCGCCGAGTGCTTGCCGGATCGCAGTTTCTCGCCGTCGAATGGCGGCTCGCGCCAGCAGCAGACTTGCGATATTCGCGCACGCGATCAGCAATACGAGTGCGACTACGCCCATCGCGATTCCGGCAACGGGCATCACCTCTTCCTGATCGCGCGGATCCATGCCACCGCTCATTCGCAGCAGTTGCACGCTCCTGAGCGTCTCCTCGTCAACTTTACCGCGATAGTCTTCTGCCACACGTCGCGCCACCGTAGTTAGCTCACTTCCGGCACTCTCGCGCGAGACGTCAGGTTTGAGTAGTGCAAACACGGCGAGCCAGTGGGAATCGCGGTTGTCGAATCGATCCGAGCCGGGGTCCGCTACGCGCCCAGCCGCGGGCGGGTTCAGCAGCCGGTACATTGATAGCGGCAGCCACAGCTCGCGATTTAATCCGACTTCCGTGCCCGTAAAGTTCTTCGGCATCACTCCGACTACAGTGAAGCCGAATCCGTTTAATGAGATCTGACGACCAATGATGTTCGCGTCTGAAGCAAAGCGCGTGCGCCAAAGATCCTCACTGAGAATGACAACGGGCGTTTGTGTCTTCCCATCCTCCTCGACGAAAACGCGGCCCATAGAAGCAGGGACACCAAGCAGGTCGAAATAGTTTTCAGTGACGTACTCGCCCTTCACGAGCTCGGGCTCGCTTCCCGATGTCACGCTAAAATCCTGTGTGCCGGTGATCGCCGCCATGCCTTCGAAACTGTTTGCGTGGCTTCGGTAGTCGAGATAGTCGGGATACGAGATCGGCGCGCGCAGCCAGACCAGACGATTCTGATGCTTGACGACTGGCAGCGGACGAATGAGGACAGCGTTGACGATACTAAAGATCGCTGTGTTCAGACCGATCCCGAGTGCGAGTGAGATTACGGCGACAACGGAGAACGCAGGCGTCTTCAGCAGCACCCGTAAACCGTAGTGAAGATCTTGTAGAAGAGTCATGGTTTCTCTAAGTCCGATAGGCCCAACTGGACCTATTCGTAGCGCAATGCCTCGAGCGGCTCGATGCGGCTGGCGCGCCGGGCCGGGAACCAGCACGCCAGCAGCGCTGCGGCCAGCAACAACGCCGAAACACCAATGAACGCCCGCACGTCGAACGCACCGACGCCGTACAAAGTCGATTGCATCGCACGGCCCACGAGATAAGCACCACCGAGCCCGATGAGCGTGCCCGCAATCGCCAGCAACGCTCCTTCTTTCAAAACCATGCTGACCACGCGTGAGCGCTGCGCACCGAGCGCCATACGCACACCAAACTCATGCGTGCGTTGCGCAACCGCGAAAGCCATCACGCCGTAAATACCAACCGCCGCAAGCAGCAGCCCCAGCGCTCCAAAGCTCGCAAACAACACGACGCTGAAACGATCGATCGCCAGCGACTCGCTCACGATCTCGTCGATCGTCTGCACACCCGCCACCGGCATATCAGGATCGACTGAACTAACCGCCGCCGCGACACTCTTGATAACAGACTTCGGATCGCCGCTCGTCTTCAGCGCGACAGAAGCTTGCGGCCACGGATTCTGCGCAAACGGAATGTTGATCTCAGGAAACTCTTCACGAAATCCAGCCCGACGCTGATCGTGATACACGCCTACGATCTGCCATTCGACCGGCTTCCCTCTCGGCACATTGGGGATAATTTCGGGAAAGGAAATTCTTTGCGTCAGCGGATCGACTCCCGCGAAATACTGCTTCACGAAGTATTCATTGACAGTGGCTACACGCACACTGTTGGCGGTGTCGTGCGCGCTGAGGTTGCGACCGCTCACCATCCGAATTCCGAGCGTGTCGACGAAATCCGGCGACACGATTTGCACGCCTGTGCCTTGTCGCGCTTGAGGATTGACGGGTTGGCCCACAATCGTGAACCGTGTGCCATTGTTTGGGCCACGACCGGGAACACCAGTTGTCAAAGCTGCCTTCGTCACTCCCGGCAGAGTCTGGATCCTTTCGAGCATCTGCCCGTAATACGATCTGATCTGATCTGGGCCATCGAGACGTTTGTCGGGCACCGGCAGACGAAACGTCAGCACGTTGTCGGTTTGAATGCCGAGATCGATCCGGTTGAGATTCCAGAAACCTCTCAGTGCGAGACCACCGGTCGCCAGCAACGTGAGCGCAAGAGAAAACTCCGCGATTATGAGCGCACGAAAAGCGTTGCGCTTGATACCACGGCTGCCGCTCCGGCCACCGAGTTGAAGAATCTCATTCAGATCGAGTCGTGTGGCTTGCCAGGCAGGCACGGCTCCAAACAACAGTCCCGCTACTGTCGTCACACCGATCGTAAAGAACAGTACCGGGATACTGATCCTGATATCTGCTTCCGACGGAATCATCGTGCCGACTGGCGGCATCACGAGTGTTATCGCGTCGATGATCGAGCGCGCGAGAAAAACACCGAGCGCTCCGCCGAGTGCGGCCAACACGAGGCTCTCGGTAAGAAACTGAGCGAACAACCGAGATCTGGAAGCACCGAGTGCTGCTCTTACCGCGATCTCTTTTTGACGAGACGCGCCGCGCGCCAGCAGCAGATTCGCGACGTTGACGCAGCCAATCAATAAAAGAAACCCGACCGCGCCCAGCAGCAACCAGAGATTGCGTCGCGTGGAGTCAGTCACGAAGTTGAGGTGCAATGGCTCGACGCTCACACCGCGATTGGCATTTGTCTTGGGCGACTCGTTCTGAAGTTGCGCCGCGATGCCACTCATCTCTGCCTGTGCCTGATCGATCGTGACGCCGTCTTTCAAGCGCGCCATCACGGGCATGAATCTCGAGTCGTGAGTTATCTCCTCAGGTCTGAAAGACAGTGGTACCCACAACTGCGAGGTGAGTCGATCGTGCATGCCCGGGGGAAGAACGCCGACGACGGTGTAGTGCTCGCCGTTCATCCGAATGTCTTTGCCGATTAGGTCACGATTGGAGTTGAAATATTTGCTCCACACGTTGTGACTCATGATCACGACGTGATCCCTGCCCAACTCACCTTCTTCGGTAAGGAAGTTGCGCCCGAGGAAGAGTGGCAAGCCTCGCATCGCGAAGAACCCGGGTGTACAACGCGCGCCCGCAATCTGTTCCGGGCGATCTTCAGTGGCGACGTTGAATGAGGTACCGGTCCACGCGTTCAGATCCTGGAAGGAAGTGCTGCGTCGTCGCCATTCGAGAAAGTCGCCGGCAGGCACCGAGTTTCTGCCGCCCGGCGTCTTGGCCCAGACCATCACGAGCTGATCCGGTTTGGGATATGGCATCGGCTCAAACACCGCATAGACCACGCTGAAGATCGCGGTGGTCGCTCCGATTCCCAGCGCGAGCGTCAACACCGCCGTGATCGTGAAGCCTCTGTTCTTGAACAACGTGCGGATCGCGAAGCTGATGTTTTGTTTAAGAGCGCTCATATTACTCGTCCCTTAATGCCACTAACGGATCGACCTTCGTGGCCCTTCGCGCGGGCGTATAACAAGCAAGCAACGACACCATCACCAGCAACACCGGTATCGCCGTAAACACAACCGGATCAGTCACACTCACTTCAAACAGCAGACTCTTGATCGTCCGTGTCAACGCGAGCGCGCCTGCGATTCCGACCACCACGCCCACCCCCGTAAGCCAAAGACCCTGGCGCATGACAGCACGTCGCAACGCACCGGGTTGCGCACCGAGCGCGAGCCTGATCCCAAACTCTTTCGTGCGACTGCCGACGTAAACGGACATCGTGCTGTAAATACCCACAGCCGCGAGCGTCAATGCGATGATCGCGAATGCCGTCAACAGGAAATTCATCAGTCGTTGTGTGCTGAGTGTTTGTCCGATGATCTCGGTCATGGGCCGCACCAGATACAACGGCATTTCGGGATCGATTTCCCGGATTGCCGCTCGAAATGTGCCTGTCGCGCTCAATGGTGGTCCATCCGTGCGCACGACGAACGAAGCGCGCGGCGCCGGATACTGCCCCAACGCGAAATAAATATGCGGCCGCTTCTCTTCCATCAGGCTGGTGTGCTTCACGCCGCTGACAATGCCGACGATCGTCAGCCATTGCCGGTTACCGGTGGTCTGTATGCGACGGCCGATCGCATCGCCCGCCGGCCAGTAACGACGGGCTAAAGGTTCGTCGATGATTGCGACGAGCGGTGACTTGATGTGATCGCTTGTCTGGAAATCGCGTCCCTGCAAGAGCGGTATTCCGAGCGCGGCGAACGTTCCCGGCGCGACGCTTACAACTTCCGCCTGTTCGGCTTGCGAGACCTGCACGCCTTCAGGCGGCGCCTGTCCCTCGACGATGATACCGTCGACGTTACCGCCGTCGGCGAACGGCAAGTTGTCAGTAAGGCCCACCGCATTGATGCCGGGTGAGTTACGCAAGCGTTCCATCGCGCTCTCGTAAAAGCGCAACGCTTTCTCTTGGTTGTCGTACCTTGCTTGCGGCAGAGTCGCGACCATCGTCAGCGTGTTCTCAGGATTGAAACCGAGATCGACTGCGCCCAGTCGCTGAAAACTCTTCAACAACAAACCCGCGCCGATCAGCAGCACGAGTGAGAGCGCAAACTGCACCGCGACGAGGGCGCTGTTGAGTCGACGATGCGAAACGGTGCCGCGCGCGCCTTCACGAACTCCACTCGCGATCCCCATCGCGTGGGCGCGCAACGCAGGCATGAGACCAAACAGCAAACCCGTGAGTATGGTCAGGCCCGCGGTGAACGCGAGCACGGTGCCGCTCAAACGCACTTCTTCCATGCGCACGATGCCGCTGATCGGCAGCTTGTCGAGCATGCGAATGCCAACCGCCGCCAGACCAACACCGACGACTGCACCGATGAACGACAGCAGCACGCTTTCAGTTAAAAGCTGTCGGGCGACGCGCATGGGCGACGCGCCCAACGACACGCGCACAGCGATCTCACGCGTGCGTGAAGTTGCACGCGCTAACAAAAGATTCGCGACGTTCGCACACGCGATCAGCAGCACGAGTGCGACAGCGGTGAGCAACACGAGCAGCGGCTTCTCAGTTTTGCCGAGCATCGCTTCGCGCAGTGGCGTGACCGTAGTGCGTGGGCCATTACCTTCGCTCAGTCCGACCGCTTCGCTGAGGTTCGGATGTTGTCGACCAAAGTTCTGGAGCACTTCAGTCGTGTCAGCCTGCGCCTGGCCCACCTGCACGCCGGGCTTCAAACGGCCGACAAGCGCAAAGAAGTATGGCGCAATGCGCTTGGGATCGTGCGCGAGTGGCGTCCACAGATCGATCTCGTAGCGCGGAAACTTAAACTCAGCAGGCATGACGCCGACGATCTGTGTTGGCGTGTTGTTCAGACTCAGCGTCTTGCCGATGACGTTCGGATCGCCGCCGAAGCGTCGCTGCCAGAACGCATAACTGATCACGCAGATCTGGTTCTTTCCCTGCGTGTCTTCACCTTCGACAAACGTGCGACCGAGCAGCGGGTTGACACCGAACACTTTGAAAAAGTCGGCGGTGACAGTCGCGATTGGTAAACGCTCGGGCTCGCCTGCACCGGTGAGGTTCGCGGCGGTCGCGCTGTAAATCGCGACTGATTCAAACGAGCGATTCTGTTCGCGGTAGGCAGCGTAATCGGCCTGCGAAACTCCCCACGACGCGAGTCCGAGCTTCGGGCTCGACTGAAGCATTCGCACTAGTCGATCGGGATCGCGAAACGGCAGCGGTTGCAAAAGGATGCTGTTGACGAGACTGAAGATCGCGGTGTTCGCACCGATACCGAGCGCGAGCGTGATCACGGCAACGAGGGTAAAGCTGGGGTGCTTCCAAAAAATTCGCACGCCATAACGAAGGTCGTGAATGAGTGTGCTCATAGGTCGTATTGGTCCTATAGGACTTATTCGTAGCGCAACGCGATCAAAGGATCGATTCTCGTCGCCCGTCGCGCCGGGATATAGCAAGCAAGGAAAGCAACGATCAGCAGCAATACCGGTACGCCCGCAAACGTCAACGGATCGCGCGGCGTCACGCCAAACAACATGTCTGTCAAAACACGCGTCACAAACGTTCCCGCCACAATGCCGACAACGAGACCTACAAACGTCAACGACATCCCCTGTCGAATGACGAGACTCAAAACATCGACAGGCTTTGCGCCCAGCGCCATGCGCACGCCGATCTCGTGCGTTCGTTGCACGACGGAATAGGAGATCACGCCGTAAAGTCCGACGCACGCGAGCACGAGTGCGAGTGCCGCAGATAGTCCGAGCATTAGCGCCTGGAAGCGTTCCTGCGAAATCGCAGCGGAGAACACCTCATTAACGGTGCGCACGTTAGAGACCGGCTGGTCCTTGTCGACCGACCACACAGCCTTACGCACTGCCGCCGCGATCACCGCCGGATCAGCTTTCGTCCGCACGACGAGGTCGCGAGGCGCCATGAACGAGCGTCGTTCCTGCATGTAGGGCACGTAGAAGTCCAACTTCTGTTCGTGCAGTCCGGTTTGACGCACGTCGCCGACGACGCCCACGACCGTCAGCCAGGCATTGGGCGAATCGGCTGGTCCGACCTTTAGTCGTTTTCCGATTGCATCTTCGCCGGGCCAGTACTGCTCGGCGAGACGACGATTGATCAAAGTTACCGGCGTGGTATCGGGAGAGTCCTGCGCTTCGAAATAGCGTCCACGCAGCAACGGAATGCCCATCGCGCGGAAGTAGTCGGGACTAATAACACGGAAGAGCGCGAACGGCAGTTTCATGTCACTCGGCGCCGTGCGTCCCTCGACTGAGAAACTGAAGTTCATGCCACTAAACGAGAGCGGCATAAACGTGATCATGCCCGCGGCTTCAACACCGGGCGTTTCTTTAACCTGCCGCAACACCTCATCGTAAAAAGCACTTCGCGCTTCCTTTTTTGCATATTTCGGAAACGGCAGGACCATGCGCATCGTGAGTGCGTTCTCGGGATTGAAGCCGGGCGGAACCTGTCGCAGTAGCTGGAAGCTGCGAATCAAGAGTCCGGCACTGACGAGCAACACGACTGCGAGTGCGACTTCCGACACGACGAGCAGACGTCGGACATTGCGGCCCGACGTTCCGCCCGCCGTGTCTCGCGCAACGTCACTTAACGTCGCTCCCGGCGTTGTACGGGAAGTAAGCAACGCAGGGAGGCCGCCAAAGACGATTGCGGTGAGCACACTCACGCCGAGCGTAAACAGCAACACTCGCGCATCGATGTTTACGCCTTGTAGTTTCGAAAGACTCTCGGGAAGGAATTTTGTAAGCGCTTCAATGCCCCAGAACGCGCCGAGCACACCGAGCACACCACCACCCGAGGCGAGCAACAGACTCTCGACAAGCATCTGTCGCACGATGGCCCAACGTCGCGCGCCGAGTGCGATGCGAATCGCGATCTCTTTGCGTCTCGTAGTCGCCTGGGCCAAAAGCAAGTTCGCGACATTCGCACAAGCAATCAGCAACACCAGCCCCACCGCGCCGAACAAAATCAGCATCGGCAAACGCAGATCGCCAACATAATCACGATGCAAAGATCGCGCGATAAAGCCGAGCCCTTCATTCGTTCGCGGATATTCGGCAGCCAACCGCTGTCCGATCGCCGCAAGGTCGGCATTCGCACGTTCAATGCCGGCGCCGGGCTTCAAACGACCGACAAGGGTTAGATAGTGATCGCCGCGTCCACTCGCCTGGTCGGGCTCCATGGCCCACGGCACCCACAGCTCAGTCTCGCGCAGCGGAAAGAAGAAGCCGCGCGGCATCACGCCGACGACCGTAAACGACTCGCCGTTGAGCGCGATGTTGCGATTGATGATCGACGGATCGTGATTGAATCGTCGCTGCCAGAGCGCGTCGCTCAGCACCACCACGTGTTCCTGGCCCGGTTGATCTTCATTCGCGAGGAACGTGCGGCCGAGTGCGGGGGCAACGCCCAGGATTGAAAACACATTCGCTGTCACGAGCTGACCGTCGAGCCGCTCGGGATCAGCAGTCCCCGTGAGATTGATATCCAGTGGTCCATAGGCGCCGAGTGCTTCGAACGACTGGTTCTGATTACGAAGATCGAAAAAGTTCGCGGGCGCCGCCTGGTTCTGCTGTATGCCGAGTGACGGCGTCTGCTCCCAAACAGATACGATTCGTTCCGGATCTTTAAACGGCAGCGGGCGCAGGAGAATCGAATCAACCGCGCTGAAGATCGCCGTGTTGACCCCAATCCCCAATGCGAGCGTGACGACCGCGATCAACGTCGCCCCCGGCCGCTTCAACAAACTCCGCCACCCAAACCGAATATCCGTGAAAATCGAATTCATATCCGTCCCATCCTCGCTCCGGTTTCACTCGTAACGGAGCGCCCTGAGTGGATCCACCTTCGTGGCCCGTCTCGCCGGCACCAAACACGCAATCAACGCCACCAAAGCCAATAAGATCCCGATCACCGCAAACGTCCACGGGTCGCGCGCCTCAACACCGAACAGCATGCTCGTCAAACTCTCGAGATACTTCGTCAACACGTAAGCAGCCGTGAGACCGATCGCGATACCGGCAACAGTCAAAATCATTCCCTGTCGCACCACCATCATCAGCACGTTGCGTCGATCGGCGCCGAGCGCCATGCGAATCCCGATCTCGTGCGTGCGCTGTGTCACGACATACGCCATCACGCCATACAGACCGATCGCCGCGAGCTGTTGCGCGATGATTCCGAAGAGCGTCAGCAGCTTGGCAAACATCCGCTCCATCGCGAGTGTTTCGTCGGCTTGTTGCACCTGTGTGCGGACGTTGCTGAGCGGCAGATTGCTATCGACCTCACGCATCGCCTCTCGCACGCCCGCGACAGTCGCAGCGGGATCGCCAGTAGTGCGCACTTCGAACGTCGCGAACGTCATCCGTCCCAGCACTTGTCGCCATGATTGATAGACGGTCGGTTGGACCTCATCGCGCTGGCTGGTGTACTTCGCGTCACGCGCAACACCGACTATCTCGATATCGTTCATCTTGGACGATTCAAATCCGAACCGTTTTCCGATTGGGTTTTCATTCGGAAAGTGAGCTTTCACAAACGCCTGGTTGACGACGGCAACGCGAGGCGCGCGCACATCGTCCTGTTCCGTCAGACCGCGGCCCATGAGCAGCGGAATTTCCATCGTGTTGAAAAAGTTCTCGCGGACAGAATGCATCTTCGTGTCGCTGTCGCGCGGCTGGCCGTTCGCTCCCATCTCACCCGGTAGATAGACCGAGCTGGTCCATGAGCTCTGGGCCAACAACGGACTGCGTGAAAAAGTAACGGCCTGCACACCGGGCACGGCTTCAAGACGACTGAAGGCTCGTTGATACAGATCGGCGAGCTTCTCGTTCTCGTACCCGAGCAAGCTCGGCTCTATCTTGAAGAGCAGCAGGTTGTTCGTGTTGAATCCCATGTCGACGTGTTGCAGATTTCTGAGCGTGCGAATGAGTAGTCCCGCGCCGATCAGGAGCAACACCGACAGCGACACCTGGACCACGACGAGCGACTTGCTCAGCCACGAGCGGCTAAGTCCACTCGAGCTGCGACCGCTGTCTTTAAGCGCGGGCGTGAGATCGAGATTCGTGGCACGTAAGGCAGGCAAGATGCCAAAGATGATGCCAGTGAGAAATGACAGCCCGAGTGTGAAACCAAGCACGCGCAGATCGAGTCGTGGATTGAGCGCACTCATCTCGCGCCCGCCCCACTCAGTCACAAGCAGGAGGCCGTCTTTAATCCAGAACGCGAAGAGCACTCCGAGCGCTCCACCCACCGCGGCGAGCAAAACGCTTTCCGTCAACAACTGTCTGACCAATCGCCAGCGACTCGCACCCACTGCCAGTCGCACTGCGATCTCTTTCTTTCGTGACGACGCACGCACGAGCAGAAGGTTCGCGACGTTTGCGCACGCGATCAGCAGCACGACACCAACTACTCCGGCTAATAACCGCAACGGTGACTGGAGCCAACGACGCTGGTTCATCTCGCCTCGGCTCCCTGATTCGACACCCAGCTTCGGGAGATCTTTTGGATCGAGCGTGCGCAGCGCAGCGCCTGCGTCGGTCCGACGGAGCGCGCGGTGTTCGAGCACCGATTGCTGAAATGGACCAGCCAGACTTGCTTCTGCCTGCGCCATCGTGGCGCCGGGTTTGAGCCGTCCCATCAATCGCAACCACCAGACGCCCGCGCCCTCGAGGTAGCTGCTTTTAGGATTGATCTGCGGCTCCCATGCGAGCGGAAGCGAAACGTCCTGGGCGCTGCCGACCTGTGAAGTCCCCGAGAAGCCTGGAGGAGTAACACCCGCAATCGTGAAAGCGACGTTATTGATATTGACTTGCTTACCGAGCGCGGCGGGGTCGCCGTTGAAACGGCTCATCCAGAAGCGATGACTGAGAACAACGACGGGAGTCGCAGCCGCGTTGTCGTCCGCATCCGTAATCGTGCGACCGATCATTGCCGGCACACCGAGCGCGCTGTAGTAATTGCCGGAGACCACCTGCGCGCTGACGACCTCTGCCTGACCGCCCGCGTTGAAATTGACCTCCGTCGGCGAGAACGCAAAGACGTCAGAAAGCGTGTCCTGCTCCTGGCGCAGGCGTGTCAACGTTTGCATTGGAAACGAAGTACCGACGGTGAGACCCGTTGCGGGATCGCGCATGTTGCTGCCGTCGTAACTGCCTGGTCCAAACTTCTGGCCGTTCCAACTCGCGTTGAGCAGCACCAGCCGCTCGGGATCCTGCACCGCCAACTTCTTCAGCAGCACTGCATCGACCACGCTGAACAGCGCCGTATTTGCGCCGACGCCGAGCGCGAGCGTCAGAACCGCAACGATCGTGAACGCGGGATTATTCAAAAAACCGCGCATTCCGAAGCGAATATCGGTGAAGATCGTTTTCATATCCGTTTCATCCGTGGTTAGGTTTTACTCGGACCGAAGCGCTTCCAGTGGATCGACTCTTGTCGCCCTTCGCGCGGGAATCCAACACGCAAGCAGCGCAACCCCAACGAGCAACGCGGCCAGCAACCCAAACGTCAACGGATCGCTCGCGCTGATACCAAACAACAATCCCTTCAACAATCTCGTGAAAGCGATCGCTCCCAGCAGTCCCAACGCAACACCAACCGCCGCGAGCTTCAATCCCTGTCCCAGGATCAACTTCAAAACGTTCGACGTTTGCGCGCCCAGAGCGAGACGTATTCCAAACTCACTTCTGCGATTCGCGACGTTGAGCGACATCACTCCGTAAATCCCGGTCAACGCCAGCAACAACGCGGTCGCAGCAAAACCAACAAGCAGCGAATTGGTAAGTCGAGTAGTCACAAGCGACCGATCCATTGCCTGCTGGACTGTGCTCACATCGGAAAGCGGTAACTCGGGATCGAGTTTCGCCACTTCCTGCCGGATGCCGGCGACGATCGACGTAGGGTCAACCGAACCACGTACGACGAGCATTGTTTCGCGTCGAATCCACTGGCTGTACGGTCGATAGACGTAGGGCCAGGCTTCTTCATCGAGTTTGCGGTTCTTGACGTTCGGAACGACGCCGACGATCGTCAGCCACGGTCCATCGCCGATGCGGATTCGTTTGTCGACCAGATCGCCGTCTGGCGAATACCGGCGGGCGAGCGACTCATCGACGATCGCAACCGGCTGAGATTTTTCAGTATCAGACGAGGTGAACGCGCGTCCCTTGAGCACCGGCATGCCCATCGCGGCGAAGTATCCCGGCGTCGTGCTGCGCAGCCATGCAACTTTTGCCGGTTGTCCCTCGAAACCCTCGACCGTGAATGGTCCACCACCGCCGCCACCGCTGAACGGAACAACCTGGCATAGCTCTACCGCCTGCACGCCCGGCAGACTGCTCACACCCGCGCGAACCTGGTTGTAAAAACTCTCGACCTGCGGTTTCTCTTTGTATTTCGTTTCGGGGAGCGACAGACGCGCCATCAACACGTTATCAGCACGAAAGCCCGGATTGACTGACAGCAGGTTGCGGAAACTCTGCAGGAACAACGCCGCGCCGATCAGCAGCACGAGCGAGAGCGCGAGCTGCGACACGACGAAGACATTGTTGAGTCGTTTGTTGGCTCCTGAGGCGGAGCCGCGTGCGCCTTCCTTGATCGCGTCCTGCAAATTGATTCGGGAAGCGCGGAGGGCAGGCGCTAAGCCACACAGCACACCGGTGAGCAACATGATCGCGACTGTGAACAGCAAAACAGTTCCATCAACGTGCGCATTTTCGACATTTGGGATTTGTGTCGACACGAAACTCTTGAGCGCAGTCACAATCCACACGGCCAGCAGCATTCCGGCTACGCTTCCGAAAAACGAGAGCAGGAGACTTTCGGTAAGTGTCTGTCGTGCAATCGTGGTCGCACTCGCGCCGAGACACTGTCGCACTGCGATCTCCCGCCGGCGCGCTGAAGCACGCGCGAGCAGAAGGTTCGTGAGATTCGCGCACGCGATTAGCAGCACGAGCGCGATCGCGCCCAGCAACACGAGCAACGGTCGTCGCACTTCGCCGACGATGTGTTGCTGCAACGGCAACATTACTGTCGATGTAGTTGAACCGATTGCAGCGTCGCCAAGCTGGCGGCCGTTCTCAACAGTCCACGCAGCATACAAACCATTGATTTCTTTTTCTGCGTCTCCGGGAGTTACGCCTGGTTGCAAGCGGCCGACTGCCAGAAGGTTCCACGAACTTGCATCCTGCGGATCGAGACCTTTCGGAACCCACAGTTGCATGTGACCGGAACTATTCGCTCGCTCAGCCGGGTTAGGAAAATCAAAGTCGGCGGGCATGACTCCGACAACCGTCGCCGGCTCGCCATCGAGATTGATCGATTGACCTACGATGCCTGGATTCGCACCGAAGCGACGCTGCCACAAAGCGTAACTGAGTAGCGCAACGTGGTTGTTGCCCGGCGTGTCTTCCTGCGGCGTGAACGTTCGTCCGTATAGCGGCTCACGTCCAAGCACTTCGAAGTAGTTGAACGTGACGATCGCGCCGGGCACAACCTCAGGCTCGCCGCTGCCGGTGATTGAGAAGTTACCGGTTTCAAATGCAGCCAGACTCTGAAACGTGCGCGTCCGATCGCGATAGTAGGCAACCAGCGAGTCGTTTAGATCGACGTGCTTCAACCCCTTGGCAGGCGCGGAATGCCAGAAGGTCAGCAACCGATCCGGATCCTTAGCCGCCAGCGGCTGCAACAACACCGCATTCACCACACTGAAGATCGCGGTGTTCGCACCAATGCCGAGCGCGAGCGTCAGCACCGCAATCACCGTAAACGCAGGCTTCTTCAACAACCCACGCACCGCAAAACGAATATCTCTGATCAAGTTCTCCATCTTGTATAAGTCCTATTGGTCCTAAAGGACCTATTCGTACCTCAACGCCACGAGTGGATCGACCTTGGTCGCGCGACGCGCGGGCAGGAAACACGCCAACAGCGCCACCGCAAACAACGTCCCTGTGACGATCGCAAACGTACTCACGTCTGTCGCGCTCACCTGATAAAGCAACGTACTCAACAGACGCATCAGACCGAACGCTGCACCGACACCAATGCCGACACCAAGAAGCGCCAACCACAATCCCTGTTTCAAAATCATCTTGAGAATGTCAGACGGGCTCGCACCGAGGGCCATGCGCACGCCGATGTAGTGCGTCTGCTGGCTCACGGAGTACGAGACAACGCCGTAGATCCCGATCGACGCGAGCAACAACGCAATGCCTGCGAAGATGCTGATCAGCAACGCTGGGAAACGTCGCATGAACGACGCCGGTGTCTGCGCGATCATCTCGTCCATCGTGCGCAAGTTGAGGATTGCGGCATCGGGCTCGAGGTCACGAAGCTGACCACGAATCGCAGCCGCAAGCGCGGTCGGATCGGTGTTAGTGCGCGCGACGAGATTGGCGAATGTTGAAGAGTTCTGGCGGAATGGATAGTAGAGCACCGGCCTGATCGCTTCATCCACTCCGGTGATCTTCACATCGCCAACAACACCGACGATCAAATCCGGCGGAGCCTCGATCGATGAATACTTGATCCGCATTCCCACCGGATCACGACCGGCAAACATGCGATCCGCAATCGTCTTACCGATGATCACAACGCCGGGCTTGTCCGGCGTGTCGCGTTCGTCAAACATGCGGCCTGCCAGCAGTGGCACACCGAGAGTTTTGAAATAATCTTCGCTGACGGTGCGAATGTTGGCTTCTGTTTCCTTGCCCGGCGCTGGGATGGGATCGCCGTCGATAATGAAACGCGTCGTGTTACCGGAATTGACCGGCAGGATGTTGACGGTTCCGGCACCAGCGACACCGGGCAGTGCCTGCACCCGCTGACGAAGTTGATCGTTGAAGTTGATCTGCTGATTGACGTCGGTGTATTTCGCCGGCGGCGCAATCACCGTCATCGTCAGAAGATTTTCAGTCTGGAATCCGATGTTCGTCTGTAACAGTCGCAGCAGGCTCTTCATCATCAGTCCAGCGCCGATTAACAACACGACCGCGAGAGCAATCTCACTGACGACCATCGCGCTGCGTAACCTGGACCCGGAACCTGCAGAGGTCTGGCGCCCGCCTTCTTTGAGTGCTTCGTTGAGATCGAGTTTGGAAGACTGGAGCGCCGGGGCGAGTCCGAAGAACAAGCCGGTCAGCAAGGAAAGACCAAATGAAAAAGCGAGGATCGACGCGTCGATATTCAGCGACTTCAAAAATGGCATCGCGTTCAACTGGCTCTGCGGCAAGACGGCAACCAACGCAGGCACGCCCCAAAACGCGATCAACAAACCCGCAAGACCACCGGCGAGCGACAGCAGCAACGACTCCGTGAGCAGTTGCCGGATAACGCGCCAGCGACTGGCGCCGAGCGCTGAGCGAATCGCGACTTCCTTCTGTCGCGCAAGCGATCGCGTCAACAACAAACTGGCGACGTTGGCGCACGCGATCAGAAGTACAAATCCAACCGCGCCGAGCAGCACTAAAAGTATCGGCCGCACGTTCCCGATGATTTCCTCCTGAAGCGGGACGACGCGCACTTTTATGCCCGCATGCGAATCGTTGAACTGCTGCTCGATGCGACCGGCGATCAGATTCAACTCTGATTGCGCTTCATCAGCGCTCTTATCAGCTTTGAGTCTGCCGATGAGGTTCGTGCCGTGCATGAAGCGAAACGTCAACTGGTTTTGTGTCGGCTGATAAGGCAGGAAAAGGTCTGCCGGTCGCAGCGCGAATTGAAAACTCGCAGGCAACACGCCGATCACGGTATAGCTTTGGCCGTTGAGCGTGAGGGCACGGCCGACGATGTTTGGATCGGCGCCGAAGCGGCGTTGCCACAGGGCGTAAGTCAGCACTGTTACTTTTGGACCACCCTGATTGTCTTCGCCGTTCTGAAAAGTTCGTCCGAGAAGCGGATCGACGCCGAGCACCGAGAAGAACGCGGCATTCACGCGCGTCGCGTTCAAACTTTCCGGGTCGCCCAGTCCACTCAGAATCGCGCCGCCGCCGGAGTAAGCAGCGAGGCCTTCGAAGACGTTGTTCTGCTGGTAATCCTGGTAGTCGGGATATGAGAACTCACGCTTCGGAAACTCCTGTTTCGGCGTCTGCTCCCAAATGTGATAGAGGCGGTCGGGCGACTTGTAAGGCAAACCCCGCAGCAGGGCAGCATTAACAACCGTGAAGATCGACGTACTGCCGCCGATACCGAGCGCGAGCGTGACCACCGCGATCGCGGTAAATGCGGGATGCTTCAGCAACCCACGCAGTGCAAACTTAACGTCTTTGATTATCGAGTTAATCATGTAAATCCTGTCATCCTGTCTAAAAAAACTTTACTCATCCCTGAGCGCGATCAGTGGATCGACGCGCGTCGCCCTCATCGCCGGTATTAATGCCGCAATCATCGCAATCACAAAAAACGTCGCGGACACAACGACGAACGTCACGCTATCCGTCGACTCAATCCCAAACAGCAATGTCGCCAGAAACCGCGTCAAACCAAACGCGCTGCCAACCCCGATCACGATTCCCGTCAACACGAGTGTCAGCCCGTTCTTCATGATCAAACTCAACACGTTTGCCGCTCTCGCACCGAGCGCCATCCGTATTCCGATCTCATGTGTTCGTTGTGTAACTGAGTAAGAGACGATGCCGTAGATACCAACAGCGCCAAGCACCAATGCGAGCAACGCAAACGATGCAAACAACACCATCAACGATCGCGAAACAGCGACTGCATCATCAACGCGTTGCGCGAGTGTCTTCACGTCATAAACCGGTTGGTTCTTATCGATCGCAAGCACTTCGCTGCGCACGGATCGCGCGAGCGCGAGCGGATCAGAATCGGTGCGCACCATGAGCGTCACACTGTTCATGCGAGATTGCGCAAACGGTACGTAAATCTCAGGCGCAACCTTGTCAGTAATGCTCTCCTGGCGAATGTTGCCGACCACACCAACAATCGTGCGGCACAAACCTTCCGACTCTTCACAACCAAAACCGACGCGCTTCCCGAGTGGGTCACTATTCGCGGAAAAGTGATCAACGAACGCCTGATTGACCACTGCGACTTTCTGCCCGTCTGCGCCGTCGCGAGCGTCGGAATAACGACCACTCAACAGCGGTATCTTCAGCGTCCGGAAATAGTCAGCGGAGACGGTGCCGATACCCACCGCTGGATCCTTTTTCTGGTCGATCGGCGGATAACCTTCGATCCCCATAAAAGCAATCATCCCAAAACCCTGGAGTGGCGTGTGGTTGATCGTTCCGGCTGATTGCACTCCCGGCAACGACTTCACACGCTGCAACAGGTCATCGTAGAAAGCCTGGACCTGTTGCGGTTTCCCGTAGACTGAACGAGGTAAAGCGATGCGCGCCGTGAGTACGTTTTCGCGATCGAAGCCGAGATCGACTGCAACGAGTTTGTTGAAGCTTCGCACCAGCAAACCCGCGGCGAGCAACAACACGACTGCGAGCGCGAGCTCAGCAATGACAAGCCAGCCACGAAAGCTGCGCAGTCCGAAACTCATCAGACCATGCGCGCGACTATTGCGCAGCGCGCCGATCAGATCGGGTCGCGAAGCAGTCAACGCGGGTGCTAAGCCGAAAACGATTCCGGTCAGGACTGAAAGACCGAGCGTGAACGCAAACACGCGCCAGTCGAGTTGGATATGGTTGAGGTCGTAAACGGAGCTGGTGAACCCTTTGGGAACGAGGCTGCTAATCGCGCGCGTGCCCCACACCGCGATCAGCAATCCCAAAGCGCCACCCACCACACCAACAAGCACGCTCTCAGTTAGGAGCTGGCGGATCAGTTGCCAGCGACGCGCACCAACTGCCGCACGCACCGCCATCTCGCGTTGTCGCGCGAGGGTGCGTGAGATCATGAGACTCGCGACGTTGATACACGCGAGCAACATCACGAGTCCGACCGCGCCCCACAACACGAACACCGTCACGCGAATGCCGGCCACGAGCTGCTTGTGTAACGGTGAGATTTCAACAGCGGCGAACGGCAAAGGCTGTTTCTTACCCTGCTCCGAGGCTTGTCGCGCGATTAGCTTTAACTCATTCTGCGCGCCCGCGAGTGTTGCGTTCGGTTTGAGCCGCCCGACAACGTCGACGAGCTGCATCCAGTCACCCTGAAACTCTTTTACTGGATCGAGCGCGAGTGGAAGCCAAACATCAAACTCGCCGGGAAAGCGAAAGTTGTTGGGCATCACGCCGACGATTGTGTAGGGCTTGTTGTCGAGCGTGAGTATGTTTTGCAGGATTGATTCGTCGCGACCGAAGCGTCGTTGCCAGAACGCTTCGCTGACGATGGCGACATTGACCGGACCGGGCTTGTCTTCTTCTGCCACGAAGAAACGACCGCGTACCGGTTTGACGCCAAGCGTAGTGAACAAAGTCGACGTCACCCGCGCACACGAGATGCGCTCCGGTTCGCCGTTGCCGGTGAGGTTGTAGTTGTCATCGGTGAATGCTGCGAGATTGTCGAAACTAGTGCTGCGATCTCTCCAGGAGAGATATTGATATGCAGCGATGCCGGGCAATCCACCTTCGTCATGCACGCTATTAATAGAGACGAGCTGCTGCGGATCGCGGAACGGCAGCGCTTTCAAGAGCACTGCATTCACGACGCTGAAGATCGTGGTGTTCACGCCGATGGCAAGCATGAGCGTGATGACTGCCACCGTCGTGAACGCCGGGTGACGCAGAAGACTTCGGACACTATGGGTGAAATCTTTCAGCATAATCTGTGTAATCTGTGGTTTGTTTTACTCATACCTGAGCGCGACCAATGGATCCACGCGCGTTGCACGCCGAGCTGGTATCAAACACGCCAGCAGCGCCACACCAATCAACACCGCTGACACAACGACGATCGTCATCCCATCGGTTGGCGTCACTCCGAACAACAACGTCGTCATCAAACGCGTCAACGCAAAGGCGCCCGCCAAGCCAACTGCCACACCGATAATCACGAGCGTCAGTCCGTTACGAACAATCAGCTTGAGCACATCGATCGTGCTCGCACCAAGCGCGAGGCGAATCCCGATTTCCTGCGTTCGTTGCGTGACCGCATTCGACATCACGCCGTAAATTCCGATCGCGGCCAGCGCCAGAGCGAGACCAGCAAACAGCGACAGCAGCGACATGTTGAATCGCCGCGCCGCAAATGAGCTCGCCGCGACCTCACTCATCGTTTCGAGTCGCGTCACCGGTAGCTGCGAATCGACTTTCCAGATTTCCTGTTTCAGCGCCTGGGCCGCGCCCGCAGAATCGCCTTGCGTTCGCGCGGCAATCGACATCCATCGTTTCCAGGGATTGATTTGCGTGTAAGGCGAGTAGAGCGCCGGCTGCTCCGGCAGATCCAAACCAAAATGCTTCACGTCGCCGACAACACCAATGATTTCTATCCACTGGATCTCAGGATTACGCGCCCAGCGCACGCGCTTGCCAATCGGATCTTCATTTTGAAAATACTGCTGCACGAGCGCATCGTTTGCGATGCCAACGCGTGGTGCGTGCTCATCGAAATCCTGTGGTCCAAAGTCACGCCCCTGCTTCAGAGGAATCTGCATGACCTTGAAGTAGTCGCCGAGCACGCTGCGCGTTTCCAAACTCGGCTCGTCACCGGGCGCGATCGGTGGCCGACCTTCGATTAGAAAATCGTGATCGAGTGAGTCGCCGCTGAGTGGAAGCTCACTGATCATCGCGGCCTGCACGCCCGGCAGTGAGTTCATGCCGGTGAGAACTTGTTTTCGGAAACGTGTTTGCGGCGCGACTTCTTTGTAGCGAGTCTCAGGAAGTTCGACTCGCATCGTGATCAGGTGATCGGGATTGAAACCCGGCTCGACTGAGCGCAGTTTCCAGAAAGTCTTGATGAGTAGACCGGCGCCGACGAGAAGCACGAGGGCGACTGCGAGCTCCGCAACTACAAACGCGCTGCGCAGTCGTTGTCGCGCACTTCCGGCCGTCGCGCTGCGGCCACCTTCCTTGAGCGCATCACCGACGCGACCGCGCGAGGCGGCCCACGCCGGCACGAGTCCGAAGATCAGTCCGGTCAAGATCGAAATGCCGAGTGTGAAACCGAGTACGCGCCCGTCAACACCAATCTCTGTCAGACGCGGCAGGTTCTCCGGCTTGAACGACACCAGCAGGCTCGTGCCCCAGAACGCAAGCACAACTGCCGCGACGCCACCGGCAAGTGATAACAAGAGACTCTCGATCAGCAACTGCCGCATCAATCGCCAACGACCCGCGCCGAGCGCCCCGCGAATTACAAACTCACGTTGGCGCTCGGCAGCACGTGCCAGCAACAAATTGGCGAAGTTCGCGCACGCGATCAGCAGCACGAAGCCGACTGCGGCAAAGAGGATGAACAACGAGCGGCGCGTCTCGCCCACGATTCGCTCGTGCAATGCGAAGAGCACCGTGTTGCGATTTTTGTTCTCGGCGGGATACTGCGCGGCGAGGTTCTGATCGATGAGCTGCATCTCGGCACGGGCCTGCTCGATAGTCACGCCCGGCGCGAGCCGTCCATACGTTCTCAGGAAATGAACGCCACGGAAATTCGCTGCGACGGGGTTCGAAACATGAACTGGCGTCCATGCTTCGGTGGCGTCGCGAGGTGTTACGAACGTTGCGGGCATCACCCCGATGACGGTGTACGTGTCGCCGCTGAGTGGAATCGCTTTGCCGATGATTTGGTCGTCGCTGTTGAACTGTTTGACCCAAAGGTCGTGGCCCAACACGACGACGAAGGGAGCACCGTTTTTGTCGTCTTCGTTCGTGATGAAACGACCGCGCTCAGGTCTGACTCCGAGCGTTTCAAAGAACCCGCCGGTGACTTGCCCGATCTGAAATTGAATCGGTTCACTGCCGCCGGTGTAAGCGAGCGGCTGCATGACCATGCCGCCGAACCGGCTGAACGTCTTGCTCTGCGACTCGACGTCGGCGAGATCAAGCACTGACTGGTTCGATCTGAAACTGATCAATCGCGATGGATCGTCGTATGGCAGCGGTCGTAGCAGCACGGCGTTGATGACACTGAAGATCGCAGTATTGACACCGATGCCCAGCGCGATCGTGATCACAGCCACCGCCGTGAACGCCGGCCGCTTCATCAAGCTGCGAAATCCGTAGCGAATGTCTTTGATAATTGAGTCCATATTCAATCCATCCACAGATTTCACAGATTTCTTCTGTGTAATCTGTGGATGGCCTTTCATTCAGATCTGAGCGCGACGAGCGGATCCACCTTCGTTGCGCGGCGCGCGGGGATGTAGCAGGCGATCAACGCCACCAGCACCAACACGCCCGTGATCGCCGCAAACGTCAGCGGATCATTCTCACCAACACCAAACAACAAGCTTCTGAGCAAGCGCATCAACCCAAACGCCGCCGCGAGTCCTGCCGCTAACCCGACACCAATCACCGCCATTCCCTGGCCCAGGATCATCTTCAACACGTCGCCGACCTGCGCGCCGAGCGCGAGGCGAATGCCGAGCTCGCGCGTACGTTGTGTGACTGTGTAAGCAGTGACACCGTAGATTCCCGCGGCTGAGAGGATCATCGCGACTGTGCTGAACAGTCCGAGCAGAAACAGATTGAAACGTGGCTGCGTGATCGACTCGTTGACGACGTGGTCCATCGTCTTCACATCTGCAACTGGCACAGATCGATCAACCTCATTAACGGCCTGTCGCACCGACGCACCCAAACTCGACGGCTCAACGCTCGAGCGAACCACGAGCGACATCGCCGGCCATAGATCCTGCTGCGCCGAGAAGTACAACTCCGCAGTGGGCGCCTCGCGCAACTCCAAACTGCGAACATTTGCGACAACGCCGACGATCTCAAACCATCTCGGTTGCCCGTCTGTGTTCGTACCGCCGAACGTGATCCGCTTCCCTACCGGGTTTTCATCAGGAAAGATCTCGCGCGCCAGTTGCTGATTGACCATCATCACGAGCGGCGCGTTCTCGTTATCGCGATCTGTGTAAGCGCGACCTTGCAACACCGGAATGCCCATCGCGCGAAAGTAGTTCGGACTGACGACGCGATAGTTCACACTCGGCCATTTGTCAGGCGTGGTGACCGGGCGTCCTTCAACGCGGAAACCCGACGTCGGACCTTTATACAGAGGCAGCGTATTGATGAGCGCGACATCCTGCACACCGGGAATCGCGCCGACCTTCTCGATCACGCCGTTATAAAACTTCGCGTAGTCCGCGTCGTTAGTGTAGTTTGTTCCGGAAGGCGTCAACCTTGCAGTCAAAACCTGTTGCGAAACAAATCCAGTGTCTACTGACTGAAGCCGCAGGAAACTTCTGAAAAGCAGTCCCGCTCCCGCGAGCAGAACAACCGACAACGCCACTTCGACGACGATGAGCGCCTGTCGAAAGCGACTCTGCCGGCGACTTCCTGATGCGCCTCGTCCGCTTTCCCTGATCGCTTCCTGAACGTCTGAACGCGAGACTTGCAGCGCGGGCACGAGGCCGAAAAGTATTCCGGTGAGCATTGACGCAACGAAGCTGAAGCCAAGCACGCGCAGGTCTATGTGAATCTCATTCAAGCGTGGAAAGTCAGCAGGCAGGAGCTTCGTGATCGCCGCGAGTCCCCAGAATGCGATCAGCAACCCGACTACGCCACCGGTAAGCGCGAGGAGCATGCTCTCGGTAAACAACTGGCGTACGACTCGCCACCGTGACGCGCCGAGCGACACGCGAATCGCTATCTCCTTTTGTCGTGATGCGCCGCTTGCGAGCAGCAGATTGGCGACGTTCGCACATCCGATCAGCAAGACAAACGTGACCGCGCCGAGCAGTAGCCACAGCAGTTTGTTTGTATCGCCGACGAGGTGTTCGTGAAGTGAAACCACTCGATTGAAACGTTTGTTGTTTGAATCGGGATACTGCTGGCGCAAACGTCCAGTGATCGTCTCCATCTCACCGGCAGCTTGCTGCAGCGACACACCCGGTTTCAATAACGCGACGACCGTCAGATAACCCATGCGACGCGTTTGCGTCACGTCCTGATCGGGGTACAGTTCGGGCACGAGTCTCAGCGGCGGCAGCCACAACTCGGTTTTGTCGGGATATTGGAAACCCGGTGGCGCGATACCGATGACGTTGTAGTTTCGGCCGTCGAGTGTGATCGATCTGCCAACGAGAGACGGATCGGATCCAAAGCGACGCTGCCACAGCGCGTTGCTCATGACGACAACCGGCTCGTGTCCCGCCTGCTCGTCCTGCGGAATAAACAATCGCCCGTATTGCGGTGTGATTCCGAAGATATCGAAGAAGTCGGCATTCGTTTGGGCGAGATCGATCCGCTCGGCGTGGTCTGAGAGTGCGAGGTTTGTCGTGGTGATCTTAATCGCGGACAGATGTTCGAAGACGGTGTTCTGCTGGCGCCAGTCGTAGAAGTTAGCGGACGTTGACTGGCCTCGCCTGCCATTCGGATCATGTTCCTGAATGGCGACGATCCGTTCTGCCGTTCGATAGGGCAAACGACGCAACAGCACGCTATCGACAACGCTGAAGATCGCGGTGCTCGCACCGATACCGAGCGCGAGCGTGATCACGACGATCGCCGTAAACCCCGGATGCTTCAACAACCCCCGCACGCCATAGCGAATGTCTTTGATGATCGTGTCCATGATCTATACCTTTGTGCCTTTTGTGCCTTTTTGCGGCCCTATTCGTACCGCAGAGCCACCAGCGGATCGACCTTCGTCGCGCGCAGCGCCGGAACGAGACACGCAACGAAAGCAACCGCTAACAACAACGCCGAAACAGCAGCAAACGTGATCGGATCTCTCGCCGTCACCTGGAACAGGAATGCTGCCATCACTCGCGTCAACGCATACGCGCCGGCCAGTCCCACCACCACGCCAACAACCGCGAGCATCATTCCCTGCCGCACGACCAGCTTCAGCACGTCATGCCGGCGAGCGCCAAGGGCCATGCGCACACCGATCTCGTGTGTTCGCTGAGCGACGGTGTAAGACATCACGCCGTACATCCCAGTTGCGGCGAGCACCATCGCAAGCGCCGCGAACAATCCAAGGAGCGTTGTCTGATAACGTTGGGCGGAAACCGAAGCATCAACCCACGACGACATCGGCCTGACTGCCGCGATCGGCTGATCGGGATCGATGGCCTGTATCTCTTTGCGCAGAGCAGCGGCGATGCTCAGGTGATCGGTCTTAGTGCGAATGACAAGGTTCGTGAAGGGCGACGCAATGGTCGGGAAATACATCGCCCCCACTGGTGGACCAGCCAGCGAGTTGTGGCGAATGTCGCCGACGACGCCGATGATCTGGTAGGCCGAACCACCGATGGCCGATACCAGTCTTTTGCCAAGTGGTTCTTCATTCGGAAAGACGGCGTTGACGAGTTGCTGGCTGACGATAACGACTTCGTCACCTTGCCGTACTTCCTGATCGGTAAAATTTCGTCCGCGCAGGAGCGGAATGCGCAGCGCGCTAAAGTAGTTTTGATTGACGCGACGGAAGTCGGCGCCGAACGCCTGGTCAATCGTAACGGGTGGACGGCCTTCTACGGTGAAGGGCAAGTCATTGAGTTGGCCACTCAGCGGTAACTCGGTTACCAGTCCGACCGTTTCGACGCCGGGCAAGCTGCCGGCGCGTGCTTGCAACTCAGTGAAAAAGTTCGTGGTCTTTTCCGGTGTGTCGTACTTGTTGCGCGCGAGGGCGAGGCGCATGGTGAGAACGTTGTTCGCATCGAAACCGGGATCCACGCTTTGCAGTGCAACCAGACTGCGCACCAACAGTCCCGCACCAATTAACAACATGACCGCGATCGCGCTTTCAAACACGACCAGCAAACTGCGCGTGCGATTTCGTAGCATAGACTCACCCGCGCCCCTCACACCTTCCTTCAACGAGTCGATCAGGTTCACTTGCACCGTGCGCAATGCGGGAGCGAGGCCAAACAACAGACCAGTCGCGAGGGAAATCAGGAAAGTAAACAGCAGGACCATGGCATCAACTCGCACCGACAATGTGCGGGGAAGAGTGTCCCGACTGAAACTAACGAGCAGATCTACTCCCCACTTCGCCAGCAGCGCGCCGAGTGCCCCACCCATGATCGCGAGCAACATGCTCTCCGTAATCATCTGGCGCATAATGCGTGGTCGACTCGCGCCGAGTGCTGTTCGCAGCGCGATCTCTTTCTGTCGCGCGGCGGCACGTACGAGTAGCAGGTTCGCGACGTTCGCACACGCGATCAGCAGCACTAAACCGACCGCGCCAAACAGGATCAGGATATAAGTCCGAGTGCCTCCGACAAGCTGTTCGTGCAAGGAGACGAGACGCAGGTTCCAACCGGTGTTGCTGTCGGGAAACTGTTTCTCGAGTTGCGCCGCAATCAGGTCTAGATCAGCCTGTGCCTGCGTCAGACTGACGCCGGCTTTCAGCCTCCCGATCGGTCGCAAAAAGTGCGCTTTGCGCATTTTCATTTCGGGATCGTCGAAGTTGAGCGGCACCCAGAGCTCGGCAGCTTGCGGCAGATTCACGTCCGAGCCCATGACTCCGATGATCTGCTTCGCTTTGCCGTCGAGCACGAGCGTTTTGTTGATGATGCCCGGATCACCTCCGAAACGTCTCTGCCAGAGTTCGTAACTGAGAACTGCCACCTGATCCTGACCAGTCTTCTCGTTTTCAAGCGTGAAGCCGCGACCGAGAATTGGACTGACCCCGAAAGTCTGCAAGTAGTTTCCGGTGACAAGGGAGGCGTTGAGCCGTTCCGGATCGCCGTTGCCGGTCATGTTTACTGGGGCAGGGATCCCGAACGAAGCGGCGAGATTTTCGAGAGTGTTGTTTTGCTCGCGGTAATCGAGGTAGTCGAGTGGCGAGACACTCGCGGTATTGCCTCCCGAGCGAATGTTTCCCCAGACCCACACGAGTCGATCGGGATCTGGAAACGGAAGTGGACGCAGCACGACTGCATTTACCAGACTGAAGATCGCAGTATTGGCGCCAATTCCAAGAGCGAGTGCGACGAGGGCGATCGCGGTAAACCCAGGCCGCTTCAACAAGCTGCGAATGCCATAGCGAATGTCTGCGATTACTGAGTCCATAATTAGCTCCAATCGTTATAGGTCCTATTCGTCGTATAAGACCTATTCGTATCGCAGCGCGCTCAGCGGGTTAACGCGTGATGCGCGTCGCGCGGGCAGGTAACCTGCAAGCAGCGCCACTACTGACAGAAGGATCGCTGCTCCAGCGAGTGTTAGAGGATCGGTTGGGCTCAATCCAAACAGTTGCGTTGAAATCAAACGTGCCCCGAGCAACGCCGCTGGAACACCCAGAATGAGTCCGGCCAAAACGAGATAAAGTGTCTCGCGCAAAATCATCCACGTGATGTTGCCGCCGCGCGCGCCGAGCGCCATACGTATTCCGATCTCGCTTGTGCGACGCGCGACGCCCTGGGCCATCACGCCGTACAAACCAATGCTCGCGAGTATCAAAGCAAGCGCACCGAAGAAACTGACGAGCTGAGCGATCAAACGCTCCTGGTTCAGGTTTTCGCTCATTTGTTCGCTGAGCGTTGTCACACCGAAGACCGGAAGCTTGTCATCGATCTGAGTGAGCATCTGCCGCACTTGCGGTGTGAGCGGTGTTGGATCTCCTTGTGTGCGAATGTGAATCGTGGCGGAGTAAGCGCTCTCGTCCTGCACCTGAAGAATCGGACGATAGACAGTCGGGTCAGGCTTATCACGCACATCGTCGCGCTTGATGTCACCAACCACACCGACGATTTGCACCGCTGCGCCCTTGTCTGTGTCGTCGTCGAATGAGAAGGTGCGCCCGATCGGATTCTGGTCTTTGAAGAAATGCTCGGCGAACGCCGAATTGATCACGGCGATTTGCGTCGACGTAGGTGTGTCGCGCTCGTTGATGTCACGACCTCGCAACAACGGCATTCCGAGTGTTTCGGCATACCTGGGCGCGACTAAAATGTCCTGCGTGTCCAGATTCTCACCCGGCTGTGGCGTGTAGCCGTTAACCTGGACGCTGCTGCTGCGGCGTGTGCCGCTCAGTGGCGAGTAGGTTGCAATCGACACGCTTTGCACTTGCGGCAGTGAGCTCAGTCGTTCGACGACTTGCTGGTAGAGTGTAGCCAGCTCGGTTGTCTTATATCCCGCGAGACGTGGATCGATGCCGAGCAGCAGCACGTTGTTGCGATTGAATCCCAGATCCTCGCTCTGGAGTTTCAAGAGGCTGCGCGCAAACAGTCCCGCGCCAGTGAGCAGGACCATCGAAAGACCAACCTGCATTACGACCATCAGTGACGACGGGCTGAGTCGCAGGAAGCCGCTTCGAAGGCGGTTCTTTTCTTTCATCGCGGAGGAAAGGTTTGTGCGGCTGGCCTGCACGGCAGGAATCAGTCCGAACAAAAGACCGGCGATAATTGATACGCCGGCGGTGAATAAAAGCACGCCGGCATCCGGTCGCGTATTGAGCGGGGCTTCTCTTGCGACCAGCCCAACCAGCACCGTCACGGCCCATTGTGCTAACACCACGCCGCACACGCCGCCGATCAGTGCCAGCAACATGCTCTCGGTAATGAGTTGACGAACGATCCGCCAGCGCGTTGCGCCGAGGGCCAACCGCAGAGAGATCTCGGCCTTGCGTGAAGCCGCGCGCGATAACAGGAGACTGCCAACGTTGGCACAGGCAATCAATAACACCATGCCGACGATCGCCATCAGCATTTGCAGCGGCTTGGAATACGCCCGGCGCAAACCAGAGATGCCGCCCTGTCCTTCGACGAGCATCGCGTAAGTGTTCTCGATACCTTTGCGTCGTTCGTCAGTGAGCTTGCTGCCGGCTTGCTCAGTTAGGAATTGTTGCAATGCGAGGTTGGTCGTCGCCTGCGCTTGCTCGATGGTGGCGCCGGGTTTCAGTCGACCCATCACCGTGAGGAAGTAAACCTGATCGTTGGTCAGGGATGATTCGCGGAGTTCGATTTGTGGTTGAAACGATAGCGGCAACCAGAAGTCGGGCGGACGCCGTACGCGCTCGCCGAAAAATTCTTTCGGAGTGACACCGACGATGGTGAAGTTCGTGCCGTTGATGATGAAGTTCTTGCCAACGACTGCGGGATCGCTGTTTAGTTCCTGTTCCCAGTAGCGATGACTGATCACGGCGGCAGGTGCAGCGCCGGATTTATCATCTTCGTTAGTGAGCACTCGGCCACGCATGGCGCGAACACCGAGTACTGAAAAGTAGTTGCCCGAAACGAGTTGTCCGGCTCCACGCGCTGCCGCCGCGGCATCGGGGCGACGCACGCTCAGGCGGCTCGATCCGCTGCGTAGCGCGGCGATGTCCTGGAACGACTGATTGTGATTGCGGAAGTACTCGTAGGACGCATAGGAAAACAGGGTCCATTTTCCCGTCCGTGGACTATCTTCGACCGATGTTCCCTCGCCCGTCGCGTCACTGAACAAGACCAGCTCCTCCGGTTTTTCAACCGGAAGTGACTTCAGCATTACGGCGTTGACGAGCGTGAAGATGGCGGTGTTAGCGCCGATTCCGAGCGCGAGCGTGAGGACAGCGATCGCGGCAAAGCCTTTGCGCTTCAACAACCCTCGTAAACCATAACGAATGTCTTTAAGTAAGTTTTCCATAATCCGTGTTCTCAATCCGTGTTATCCGTGGCCGGTTTTATTCGTATCGCAGCGCCACCAGCGGATCGACTTTCGTCGCGCGCCGGGCAGGCAAGTAGCACGCGATAAACGCCGCGAACAGTAAACAAACCGAAACCAAACTAAACGTCAGCAGATCCGTCGGTTGAACACCTACCAGCAACTTCCCAATGAACCGAGTGAGCGCCCACGAACCTGCTAACCCAATCACGATGCCCAGCAACGCCAGCTTCATTCCGTGCGTCACCACGAGCTTCAGCACGTCTGCCGTCCGCGCGCCGAGCGCCATGCGAATCCCGATCTCCTGCGTGCGCTGCGTTACGGCAAACGCCATCACGCCGTAGATCCCGATTGCCGCAAGCACGAGCGCGATGCCCGCGAAGATCGCCAGCATCACCGATGAAAACGAGTAGATCGCAACTGACGTCGAACGCACTTCCTGCATCGTCTTCACGTCAAACACCGGCTGGTCCTTATCGATGGCCCACACTTGTTGTCGTAGTGCAGCCGACAGCGACGCCGGATCAACTCCGGTTCGGGCCACGAGCACCATCGCGTTCCATGAGTCCTGCGCGTGCGGCAGGTAGTACTCAGGCTCCACTGGAATATTCAGCTCGTGCTTTACGTCTTTAATGACGCCGACGACCTGCATCCATGGCACTTTGTCGAGTGGTCCATCGAAGCGAATGCGTTTTCCGAGTGGATCCTGACCGGGCCAGTGCTGCCGGGCGAGTGTCTCGTTGACGATGACGACCGGCAACGCGCCGGCTTTGTCCTGCTCGGTGAATGCGCGTCCCCGAGTGATCGAAATCTCCATCGTGCGAAAGTAATCAGGCGTCGCCACACGATAACGTCCGGTGTGCTCCTGACCCGGCGGCGGTTCCGGCTCGCCTTCGACGAGGTAAGAATCAGACGAGTTCGAGCCACCAAGCGGCACGTAGTTGACGAATGCGGCCGACTCAACACCAGGCTGCGCTTTCACGCGTTGGACCAGGTCGTTGTAAAACGCCGCGATCGCCGGCTCGTCTTTGTACTTCGCCCGGGGCAACACCAGATTCATCGTCAGCACGTTGTCAGGATTGAATCCGGGATCGGTTTTTAAGAGCGAAAGAAAACTGCGAGTGAGCAGTCCTGCGCCAACGAGCAACATGAGCGAGAGTGCGACTTCAAAAACAACGAGTGAGCTGCGCAGACGATGTGAAGCGCTGCTCGTTCCACGTGTTCCTTCTTTCAGGGAATTGTTGAGGTTAGGTTTCGACACCTGCAAAGCCGGAGCAAGACCAAACACGATGCCGCTCACAACCGAAAGCCCGAGCGTGAACAACAACACTGTCGAATTGATGCCGAGCTGATACCAACCGGCCGCGTACTTCGCCGCATCGCCAGGATTTCCGGCGCGCAACGCGTCGATGCCCCAGAAGCCGATCAGTATTCCGAGTCCGCCGCCAATCAACGCAACGATCACGCTCTCGGTCAGCAACTGGCGAACGATGCGCCAGCGACTCGCGCCCAACGCAGTTCGCACTGCAATCTCTCTTTGTCGACCACTGGCACGCGCGAGCATGAGGTTCGCGACGTTCGCGCACGCAATCAGCAACACGAATCCGACCGCCGCCATCATCACCCACAGCGCCGTGTCGTACATGCGCACGGTGTCGGCGACGATCGGGAAAACAGTTGAGCCCCAGCCTTTGTTGGTTTCGGGAAACTGCTGTTCGAGTCGCGCCATGATGTTGTCGATCTCGGCCTGCGCGCTCTGGATCGACGAGCCGGATTTCAATCTGCCAATCACGTAATAACCATGACCACCGCGGTTCTTCATCAGCTCCGGCGTCATCGGCAGCGGCGCGTATACTTCAGCTCCTTTCGGATAGTTGAAACGTTCCGGCATCACGCCCACGACTGTGCGCACGATGCTGTTTACCGTGATCGTTTTGTTGAGGATGTCTTTGTCGCCGCCGAAGCGTCGCTGCCACAGACTGTGCGTGATGATCGCGACCTGGTCCTTGCCTGGTTGATTCTCTTCGGAAGAGAAGTTGCGGCCGACGATCGGCTTAATGCCGGTCACGTCGAGAAAGTTCGCAGTGACGAGAAATCCCTGGATGCGTTCGGGTGGATCGATGCCGGTGAGATTTGCGCTCCACCAACGATAGAGGGCGAGTTGATCGAATGATTGAGTTTGCGATTGCCAGTCGAGATAGTTTGCGACTGTGACTTCGTTATGCATCACGCCGCGAGACGGCAACTTGTCCCAGACTGCGACCACGCGATCGAGTTCGGGGAATGGCAGCGGTTTCAAAAGGAGTGCGTTGATGGCGCTGAAGATCGCGGTGTTGGCGCCGATGCCGAGCGCGAGAGTGACGACGGCGATGAGCGTAAAGGTCGGCCGCCTCAAGAGATTTCTCAGTGCGTAACGAATATCGCCCATGAGCCTCCTTTGAGCCGCAGAATTTTTTTGCCGCAAAAAGGCACAAAAATCACAAAAGAAAACGCAGCGCTTCGCCCTGTTTCAATAAACTTCTCTGTGCCTTTTGTGGGCTAAACTCTTTTTTGTGCCTTTTTGTGGCTAGTTCGCGATCAGAACCATTAAGGTGGCGTCGTCGTCGAAGTTGCCGGCGCAGAACGTTGTGACTTCGTCGAGAATCACTGTCCGCAACTCAGCCGCGTTGTTCCCGACGTGCGATCTCAGGCACGCTTGGAGACGCTGCTCGCCAAACTCATCGCCTTCGGCGTTGCGCGCTTCGGTGACGCCATCCGTGAACAGCAACAACTTGTCGCCGTCGTAAAGTTGAATCTCTTGTTGGGTAAAAGTTGAATCGCAGAAAGCGCCGATCACGCGGCCACCTTCTTCGAGCCGAATGCATTCACCATCGCGACGCAACAGCATCGGCGCATTGTGTCCCGCGTTGGTAAATGTCAGCTTGCGTGTAGTGATGTCGAGCTCGCTGTAAAAGCAAGTGATGAATTTGCGCAGCGGCGTGTTCCCGCACATGAGCAGGTTCAACTTCCCGCAAAGCTCACTCGGCGAGATGTTTTCTGAGGCCAGCGACTTCAACGCTGCCTGCATGTTCGACATCAACAACGCTGCCGGAAATCCTTTGCCCGCGACGTCAGCGACACACAAAGCCGCGCGTGCGTCGTCCAACTTGAAAGCGGCGAGATAGTCGCCACTCACTCCGCGCGCCGGCTGCCACGCGTTGGCGATACTGAAACCGTGCAGGTGCGGCATCCGGCGAGGCATCAATCCGCGTTGAATCTCGCGCGCTTCGTCGAGCTCGAGTTTCAGTTGGCGCTCATGGCTTTGTTGCGCAGCTTCGCGATCGCGCAGTCGACGGCCGTAATCGATCTGAGTCTTTAGCTTTCGCAGCAGGCGCGAGTTTTCCCAGGGCTTCTGCACGAAGTCGCGCACACCGAGTCGCATCGATTCGACGGCGAGATCGACGGTGGCCCATGCGGTCATCACGACGATCGGCAGATCGTGATCGAGTGCCTGAATTCGCGAGATGAGATCGAGTCCTTCTTTACCTGAAGTGGTGTCGCGCGCGTAGTTGAGATCCATCAGGAGGAGATCAAACTTCTCGTGCCGAAGCGCTTCGAGCACCGCCGCGGGCGAATCGGCTGCTTCGGTTTGATAACCGGCGCCTTTGAGCAGCAGCCGCAGTGCGGCCAGGACATCCGGCTGATCGTCTGCGATGAGCGTGCGGGGAACCTGTGCTGCTACTGTATTCACCATCTTCGTAATCCTGAAATCTTGTAAATCCTGTTCTACAACTTGCGGACACACTTCTGACGTCAACGTAGATTTCTACGTTCGTGATTATCTTCTTGAGCAACTACAGGGAAACTTGGTTCTTCGCCAGGAGCAATAAACCGGCAGCGCTAACCGACTGCGGTCCTTTGCTCCTGTTCGGGATTAACAATCCACCCGTCTTCAAGCTGCACGATGCGATTGCCGTAGGAGGCATTCGTCTCGGAGTGCGTAACCTGGACGATGGTGGTGCCCTCTTCATTCAACCGCTTGAACATGTCCATGATTTCCTTGCCCTGTGCCGAATGAAGATTTCCAGTCGGCTCGTCGGCGAGGATGATTCGCGGACTCGCAACAACCGCGCGGGCAATGCCGACGAGCTGTTGCTGGCCACCTGAAAGCTGGGTTGGGAAGAGATCTTTCTTGCCTACCATCTGAAAACGATCGAGCGTGTCGCAAACAATCGACTGCCGGTCCTTCTTACTTACATCGCGATAAGAAAGCGGCAGCTCGAGGTTCTCGAAAACGGTCTGATCGTCCAGCAGGTGATAGCTTTGAAAAACGAACCCGATGTTCTGATTTCGCAGCGCGGCGCGTTTCTTTCCATCCAGTTTGTGAACCGGAACGTCTTCGAAGTAATACTCACCACTCCACGACTGGTCGTGCATGCCGAGGATGTGCAGTAAGGTCGACTTCCCTGCTCCTGATGGGCCCATGATCGACACAAACTCACCCGGCCTGATGTCCAGATCGATCCGGCGCAGCACGTAAGTTCTGGTCGGACCGTGCGGAAACGACTTCTCAACGCCGCGTAAACTGATCATTGAATTGCTCCAAAGCCGCTCTCGGCGAGTTCGCGTTTGGCTTCCTGAATCTCACGACGATCGGCGCCGGCTTCTTCCTCGACGATTAAACCGTCGAATAAGTGCACGATGCGATCTGCGTGCTGTGCGTAGCGCGGGTCGTGCGTCACCATGCAGATGGTCGCGCCGGCTCGGTGCAATTCACGCATCAGTTCCATCACGGCCTCGCCGTTGGTCGAGTCGAGGTTTCCAGTCGGCTCGTCCGCCAGCAGGATGCTCGGCTCTCCGCCAACCGCACGTGCGACTGCGACACGCTGCTGCTGACCGCCGGACAACTGGCTGGGCAGGTGCTTTGCGCTATGCGCCATGCCGACGCGCTCGAGTGCTGCGGTGACTCGCTTCTTGCGCTCGCCGGAGCTCATGCCGCGATAGGTCAATGGGAGCTCGACGTTCTCGTAGACCGTCAGGTCGCCGATCAGGTTGAAGCTCTGGAAGATGAAACCCACTTCGCGGTTTCTGATTCTCGCTCGCTCTGAGAGCGAGAGACTCTCTACTGGATGGCTGTTGAGGATGTATTTACCGTCAGTCGGGGTATCCAACAGGCCCAGAATTGAGAGAAGAGTGGATTTGCCGCAGCCCGAAGGTCCGGCGATGGAAACGTATTCACCCTGTTTGATGTCGAGATGAATACCGGAGAGTGCGTGTGTTTCGACCTCGTCTGTGTAGAAA
>Ga0134121_10000577_pt1 | contig 40932 bp, 32 predicted proteins | sample KB301_FD_96463 | JGI IMG/M metagenome (GOLD analysis project Ga0134121, IMG submission 96463) | Terrestrial soil microbial communities without Nitrogen fertilizer from Kellogg Biological Station, Michigan, USA - KB3-0-1 | ecosystem: Environmental > Terrestrial > Soil > Unclassified ...
AAAAAGGAGCGCGTATGAGGCAAGCAGATGAATTTTTAAGGGAAAGAGAGCAACGCGACAGAGAAGAAAAAGAGCAGCGTGAAAGAAAGATTGCAAGAGAAATTAATGAATTAAGAGAGGCTGAGCGATTGGCAAGAGTGGTAGAGGATGAAAGACGTTTGGCAGAGTCGCAAAGGCGCTTAGCCGAGCGCCAAGCGGAGCTTGCAGAGCTTGAAAGGGATGCAATAAAAAGACGCGAAATAGAAGAGAGAGAAGAGTGTCAGCGGCAATTGATAGAAGCCATCAGAGAAGGTGATGTGGCGGTAGATAGGGCAATAGCACTTGTGGGTCAAGGGGCAAACGTTAATGGCGGTATTGTTAGTGATGTGCCGGTGTCTCCATTGTGGGAAGCTGCCCAACGTGGTCATGTTAAAATGGTAGAGATGCTGCTTGATAATGGCGCAGATGTCACGGTAATTGATGATAAAGGTGAATCCCTACTAGATATGGCTATTAGGCGCGGCTACACAGAAATGGTATATGTGCTGCTTGGTGTGGGAGCAGAGCTGAGTACAGCAGAAAAAAAATACGTACGGCCGAAATGTCCTTTAGAAGCTGCTGTTGATAATGGAAATGCCGAGACTGTGGATGTAGTACTGAGAAAAACTGTTGGGATATCTGATCAACTAAGTCTAGTTTTGCCACAAGCTGTTTGTGAACTAGTTTGTGATTACGCCAATCTTTGTAGTGCCAATATGCTTGATAGCAATGGTTGTACCCTTTTGGATAGAGCCATACCGGGGAGTAAAGATAACACTAAAATGGTGGAAACATTATTGCAGAGAGGAGCAGATGTTAACAAGGCTAGTAGGGGTATGTTTCCTTTGAGCAGAGCAATTGGTCTACGTTGTAGTGAAACGGTATCCTTATTACTTGATGGGAAGGCAAATATTAATGCATTTACTGATACTTATCGTGCTACGGCATTACATGAGGCTGTTAGAGCAAGCTGGCCGGATATGGTTGGTAGACTGCTTGCTAGCAAAGCGAATGTCAATGTGGTCGGCGAGGGTTGTATCCCTCTCTTACATCTCGCCGTTGAGTTCTGTAGGGGGGAAACAGGACAAGAAAAAGAGCTTCGAATTGCAGTATTAAAAAAAATAGTACTTGCGGATAAGGCAAGGGTGAATGAAGTGGATAGGGAAGGACAAACATTATTGGAGAGGACTATTAAGAATGGTGATGTTGAAGCGCTTGAAATATTGCTTAAGCAGGGTGAAGCGGGTGCCAATAAAATGAGTAATCGCGGCATATTGCCATTGGCTAGTATTTTTATATACAAAGTACCTTATTATCGTCGTACTGACCAAAACTATTATTTTACTGAACGCGATCGCAAAATGGCAGAATTGTTACTTGAAAATAATGCGGATATTAATGCGGTTGATTGGGACGGGCAAACGCCTTTATTTGCGGCTGCCTCATGGGGTTACAATGGAGTAGGGTACCCTGAAGCGGTGAAATTATTTCTTGAGTGGGGTGCAGATGTGCATACAACTGATGGGAAAGGTAGAACCGTACTGCATGAGGTAGTTAGAGAAAGTGGTTCTCCTAGAAGAATAATGATAGCAAAAATACTTATGCACAACGGTGCACGTCTTGATGTTGAGGATAATAAAGGACGTAGCCTTTTAGATGCAGCAGATAAAGATATAAAACCGGTGATACTCAAAGAACAAGAGGGTATAGACGCATTAAAGGTATGCGATAATCTACCTGTGGTATTAGAGAATTTTGGATTGCCAAAAACGGTGGGTATCTTGGTAAGGGATTATGCTACCCCTTTATCGTATGATGACGATGGATGTCAAATGTCAGATGAGCTAACAGAACATAAATTAGCCGGTAAGGTGAATGATATTATTATGGGATACGCTAATCACGCTCATAGATTGGTATTAAAAGAAGAAATAGATAAAAGAAAAGCTCGTTGGCAGCGAGATTTTGATAGTAAACAAGAGCGCCTGAGACAAGAACGCAAAGTGCACGAATAACGTGAGACTAAAAGACTTAAGAAAGAACAGGCCGAAGCAATGCTTTTACGGAATAATTTGCAGCAGGAAAAGGAAACGGTGATTGATAGGCTAGATGCACAAGAAGGACGATATTGTAGATTGAGCCAGGTGCCGATTTTAGCGGTTCAGCTAAGAAAGCAGTGGGCTAATAGGCAGCGTGCATTGGGTGATCAGAGTCAATCTCACTTAATAGCGGTGTACGATGAAGCATTGAGAGAGTTACCCTATCCAGAGATTTAGTTTTTTATAGTACGTTGTCCAGGTTTTTTACCCTATCTTTTCCGTCGGGACTTGCCATTATGCACAAATTTAATTTTGTGTTGATTTAACGATGCTTTTTGCATAGGCTCCGCAATCAACTAGGGCGGTAAATCTTGCCCCCGGACGTTATACTCGCCGCAGGGCGAGTATCCAAATTAATTCATATTAAAAATACGATTCAAAGTAACTTTTCGAATGCCAGCCTTGCCGCATCATTTAAACGCTATATCAACTGTACTTTCAATGTCATCCTCGCGCTTGTCGCGGGGATCCAAATTAGATGTTTTTGAAAACGTGATTCAGGGCGATATTGAAGATGTGGTCTATGTTCTCAAAACCACGCGAAGCGAATTAAGCAACGTAATCACAATCTACAAGTACAAAAAATACAAAAACAAGTTGATTAAAATATGGTAGCAACCTGAGTAATCATATAAAACAGAATTAATTTGGGTCCCCACCCTGCGGCGAGGACGACGTCTGAGAGGGTGCTTTGGTCATGAAGACAGGCCCCTTTGTTATTGGCTGATTTTATTCTCGACTTTGCATTAAGTAGATTGGCAGTATTGAGCATTTTTGCTATTTTCCCAAAGATTTGAATTTCATTATTGGATGGTAGCCATGATAATGTCTTACCGGGTGGAAAATAAGAGGTAAAAATGAACAGCGATGATAACGTATTGGTATGTAAAAAAGTATCTTTTTATGCTCTAAAAGACGAAGATGCTTTTTTTGCATGGATAAAAAATATCGATTGTATTGAAGATTTTTATGGAGAAGGGGATGAGTTATATCTTGAGATGGTAAATCTCACTATTCATGAGTATGAATTACGCGATCTAATTGGCTTATTCTGTGGCTTTTTGATATAGATTGTATTGAAATGCTATCCGGGGATGGTAATGAACTGCGTCTTCACATGGTAAGTAATGACATATTTGCATCGGATCTTGATGAGCTTACCGGTGCGTTTAAAAGATATCAGCTAGATCAGCAATTATTGGAGTATTTTAGGAAAAGCTGAGATAGATTTATTAATCTATTCTTTTTCTATTTTCCCATGCCTTATTGTCATTGATAATTTTTTTATTCCATTTTTGCCAATATGCTTCACAACTAGCCCTGAGTCCGGAGAAGTTTTCATTATTTTCGTATGGAGTAATATGTCTGCGGAGGTCGAATAATATAGCGGGTATAACAGCAAACAATGTGACCGTATCATATATTTTTTTATGCTCGTTTCCTATTGTTCTATCGACTACTTCTGCCATTTTTTTACAGATGTAATTTGAGGCTATAATTCCAGCTACGTTGCGAGCCACGCACAGGGAAAACCCAGTGGCGCAATAGCCTCGATTGAATAATCTATCTTCTACTCTACGCGCGTGTTCACTGTCATTAATTTGTTTTTCAGCATGGTGTGTGATTGTTGCTAAAAAAGCGCCTATTACTAACTTAGCGATATTGTTTTCAGTTGCATGACCCATTTTAGGGAATATCAACATAGATGTAATGACTAGTAACAAAATGCGCATGCGTGAGCGTGTATTTTCCATGAAATTTCCTGACGTGAGTTTTTTATTACTTTTTGATCAGCATTGTTGCTGTAATATAGCAATGTAATGTACTCCTGTCGACGAGTTTAGCAAAAAACATCTATAAAATACGCTATTATTGCAGCAATTAATAATTTTGGACTATTGTATGAGTAGCATGCTCTAACTGATAAATGATTTGTATATTAATTAAATTGTTAGATTGGGCAAAAAAGGTAAGTTATGGTTGTCAAGAAGATCAGCATTGTTTTTTTAGTGAGCTATTTAGTGTGTTGTTTATATGTAAAAACGGCGGCACAAGAAAAAAGTTCGAGCGATATTGTCAAAAGTTATGAACAGAAACAAATTATCGCACATAATGAGAAGACGATAAAAGCAGCATTGACTACACTAAAAAAAGATGTAATTGCTTTACAGGTCATGCAGCCAAGTGAATATGATGAACGTGTATTTACTATTATACGAGAAATAGCAGATCCCAATATATCAGTAATAATTGATGCGGCTATTTTCTTGAAGAATAAAGCTGCTGGTAATGCACAATTGCAGGCTGCAAGTATAGAGCTAAGCAGTTTTATCATGAGCCTGAGTGACGTGCATGCGCAATTATCTATGCCCGGTATGAGTTCTGTGCAAGATCTTGGCGATGGAACGCTTTTTATAGCAGAAGTATTTATTTCGAAATTATCACGTCTACGGGCAGTTATTGGAAAGCAGGTAAAAAAACTAAATGCAGAATATATAGTCAATGTCTCACGACGTTCAGCCCGATCTGTACTCAATGCTGTTTACGGTGTGCTTGATATGCTCTTTTCTCAGCTTAATAGAGGTGCTATGGCTGATGCTACGCAGCTTCCTATCGGTGTTAAAGATAACATACTGCGCAAAATGGGCGAAATACGTGCTCATGGTGCACTGGGAACTGCTCTGTTGAGCGCCCTGGCACGCAGTATACCAGTTGTTGGGTATGAACTCAGTCAGGAAGATTTGCAACAGAGGGGTGGCTATGTACCTGCTGCACGACAGCAAGAACCACGTTCACTGTCACTAAAAGAAGAAAAAGTATGGTTGTCAGAACAGATGCAAAAAACGAATGATGAGTCTCTCAAATCGCAGTACGCGCAAGAATTAACAATAGTAAATGCCGTGGACCAATATCGCCCAGTTTTTTATTTGCATCCAAAAGATATGGCTGGTCCGGTTGATCCAGCTGATTTTTTTGCAGGGCTTACTACGGCGGTGCGTCAAGGCAATTATCGCACAGGGGTAGGTCGTTTTGTTATTCCGGCAGGTAAAGTTACGTATGCTAATCTGGCGAATCTTACTGCTGAAAATCCTGGAGAAAAGTATAGTATATGGCATGCAATGCCCGATAAGCCACACTTATATGATCGTAGAATTTTATATGGGTCAGACCCGAGGCATTTTGGCCGATACGCTACTGCGGCGAATAATCGTGCTATTCCCATGCATGTTACTACGTTCTATGGCAAAAAAAAATTAATACGTGATGGTGAGATAGTGCGAGATAAACATGGTAATACTCTGTGTGAACGGGACGAGCAGGGTAACTGCGTAGCAGATACTACCTACTTTTATATCCAATATTTATGTCTGTATGGTTATAATCAACCTTATGACATATCAGTTCCCATAGCTCCTTTATTTAAGGGGGATGTATATGATTTTCAAAATGCTCACGAGGCAGACCTAGAACACATTACCATAAAAGTTAATGCTGAAACGGGACATATTGATTCTATTTATTATGGCTCTCATGGACGTGATGAGGGCATGTGGATGTACCCTCCGGGTTCTCGCGGTGGTGATGCTGATCAGGAGTTTACCGTGGATCAATCGGGGCGACCTGAAGTATTTGTGGCATATGGTGGCCACGGTAATTATCCCAAAGTAGGTGTGTACACGCGTATTTATGGTATTGCCAATGATGTAACTGCCCGGGGACCGCAATGGGAATTGAATGAAAATACTATATATCGCACAGTGAGAAAAGAGAGTGCAGGATTTAACCCATTAGTGCATACGTACAATCGACTTACCTATCTTGACTGGATTGGTGATTTAGGGCCACGAGGAGTGGCTTCGTTTAGAACAAAGTCCTGGGCGGGCAATATAGAGGAAGAAGATAAAGGGCGTGACGCCAAAACGGTACATCGTAAACATTTTTGCTCAGAAGATGATACCGGTACAAGCATGTGTGTGCGTGAAAAAGCAAAAAATTCTCCGCCTCCGGGAGGCGAGCGTCCTTGGATTATAAAAATTCTACAAGATATTGGTGTTCTATAGTACACGAGGTTAAAGTATGCTACGCTGGGCTGTACTAATGGTTAGATAAAAAAGAATAATAGATAGCAAGGAGGGACTCAGTATGAGCATGCGATCGCGTATATTATTAGTAATGCTTAGTGTGATAGGTAGTATTTGTGTGGGATACGCCATGTATGAAAAACAACTGATTCTTGCCGTCAAAGTGAATGCTTTTGCAGAAATCTCTACCATTGATGATGTGCGCGCATTATTTCCCACCAGTAGTGCGCAGATAGCGGAGAGGCTTAAGTCTTATAAAACTAACTGCCAGCATGATGTTCAGAAAATAGTCGATATTCCTCATGATCAACGTACATTTGATAATACGGCGTTAGCGCTTGACCGTATAACCAGTTTTTGTGATTTAACCGTGCTTGCATCTATTTGTGAGGTGCTTGAAAGCTTGAGTCCAGATGAGTCTATACGTCAAGCTGCTCATAAAGCAGTCATTGAAGTGCAGCATTTTTATGTTGATGCAATAGAATCGAATAAGCAAGTATTCAATGCGTTTAGGGAATATGTAGAGGGTAACGCGCTTGTCGAATCATTGAGTGATGAGCAGCGATATTTCCTCAAAGAAATGATGGACACTTTTATAAAATCAGGACTTAACTTGCCTGATGATCAGTTGGTATCGGTGAAAAAGCTGAAAAAAGAGTTGGCAGAACTATCTATTGCCTTTGAACGAAATATCGCACAGGACAATCGTACTTTGGAAGTTACGATTGATGAATTAGATGGCGTAGATCGTGCTTTTATAGCAACGTTGGCAAAAACAAATAAGGGTAATTATTTGCTTGGAACAGACTATCCTACGCGTGCAGAAATACTAGAAAATTGCAATAATGCGGATACACGACGTCGTTATTTTAAGTTATTTTTTACTCGTGCGTATCCGGCCAATAATGAAGTTCTTTCCCAGATAATAGCCAAGCGAGATCAACTGGCACGATTGCTTGGTTTTGCGAGTTACGCACACTTAGATACTGCTGACCAAATGGTTCAAAGTCCAGAAAGAGCTTATAACTTTTTGTATGATCTGATAGGACGTGTTAGCAACAAAGAAAAAATAGAATTTCATAAATGGCTTGCTGATGCCCCTGAATCAGTGAAGCTTGATGATCAAGGTCGAATACAGCCGTGGGATATTTTATATGCGCAGACGGCATATAAAAAGAACCACCTGGCGGTAAACGAAGCAGAGATAGCAGAGCATTTTCCCATGGAAAATACTATTAAGGGGCTGCTTGATATTTATCGTAGCTTTTTGTCAATTGATTTCAAGGAAGTGCCCATAGGAGGCTTGTGGCACGAAGATGTTACACTTATTGAGGCGCGTGATAAAGATGATGCCGTTATCGGATATCTATTTATGGATCTATACCCAAGACCAAATAAATATGGTCACGCGGCTCACGCAACTATGATTCCTTCGGTGACTCGCTATGACGATGCACGCGGTGAATATGTACGGATAGCGCCGATGGTATCGGTGATAATAGCCAATTTTCCTAAGTCAACACCAGATAAACCTTCTCTATTGAGACGTGATGATGTTAACACTTTTTTTCATGAATTTGGACATGCATTGCACGCACTTTGCGGAGCTACTCATATGGCGTCATTTGCGGGTACGTCTGTAAAGCGTGATTTTGTAGAAATGCCGTCTCAGATGCTTGAAGAGTGGTTATGGGATAAAGATGTGTTACGTTCGGTGAGTTGTCACTATCAGAACGGCCAGCCGCTTTCAGATACACTCATCGATAGTATTATAGCACTGCGGGCATATAATGCGGGATATTGGGTAAAGCGACAGGCATTTTTTTCATTAATAGCGCTTGATTATCATGGTGCCGGTGAATCTAAAAATATGAGTGAGATATGGCGTGATTTACACAAAAAATTGTGCCCTCACGTTGCATTATCTGCTGATACTCACGAATATGCATCATTTGGACATCTAACCGGGTATGGTGCAAAATATTATGGATATCTTTGGTCAAGAATATATGCGGGCGACATATATGGTACGATTAAATCGTTTGGTCTTGCAAATCCACTCATAGGGCAGCGTTATACGCAGCAGGTAATCGGGAAAGGTGGCAGCTGTGATCCTGAGAAATTACTGTGCGATTTTTTGGGTAGGAGTCCACAGAGCGATGCGTTTATGAAAAATATGGGGCTTGAATAGTCAGTATTACTGAGCCTTCTCTTTTTCGTCTTCTTCATCGTTTTCCTGCACGTCTCTTTCTAGTTGTTTGCGAAATAATAGTACCCTGTCTTTTGGGTATAAGTGCAAAAACTGCTGTATCAATTTTGCGCATGGTGCTGGTACATTATTGTTGTTACAAACCAGCTGCAAAGATATATCAACTGCTTTTTGAAATGTTCTTAGTTGCGACAAATATTTTACAAATTTTAGATCGCGTATCTTTGCCAATTGCAGTATATACTTACCAGCTGCATCAGTTACTATATCTGGTATATGAGTATTGATTAAGGCCCCATTATTTATCAAAACTCTAGCAAAGCGAGGTTCAAAAGGCAGTTCAGAATGGATAAGATCGCCAAATATGCAACTTAAGACGCTTTTGTTTTGACGTTTTGTTTCTACGTCAATACCAGTTTTTAAGAGTATATTCAGAATAGATAAGGCGTCTTCTGCTTCTCCATAGTATCTCCTGGAGAGACCAAAGTGCGCGTTATTCGTATTAACACTATACCAAAATGTATTACACCATTTCCAATAATAATCATAAAATGCCCATAGGGCATTATGTTGCTCGCCATCTATCGCATTAATTTTTGCTCCATGGTGAATCAATTTTTTGATGATTGCATACGGACACCCTATTCTGATGGCAAATATCCATGCGGGATACGTGATTGTTAGTGTATTGTTTGAAAAATAGCCTGGACGTTTATATCCACGCTTGTTTTCTCCCATCGGAATATTAGAGTGATCACCGCCGCAGTCTACTATGGTATTGGGATCAGCGTTCTGTGCTAAAGCGTTATCTACCAATATTATATATTGGGCAAGGCAATCAATTTCGGCTTCAAAATCATTTGGACTTAAAGACCAATCCGGCTTTAAATATATTTTACTCGCTATACTATGTTCTATCTTACCAATCGTCGCAGCGCAATTCATAATGGCGGTTACTAACTGCTTATCTGGGGAAGCAGCATCTTTGTTCCCAGAGTCATCGCTTGCCAACTGTTGTGCCCTTGCTTCTGCTATTTTGAATATTGTAGTATAGGCCCTATCTACGCTGTTTATCGTTAACTTTTGAAGAGGAAACAAGGTAGATGGGTCTTGACAGCCTGCTGCGCTTTGCGGACTTACTGGCGGTAGATCTTGAGGAGGGGAAAGCTTTGGATAAGGGCCAGGCTTTGGAGTATTTTTACCTTTTATTTGGCCTTCGAAAGCAGGCGTTACATAGTACATGCCAAACGCAAGTCCCACAGCACACGAAACTATAGTGCGTAGTCTTGTTCGAATTGCAGTGTACATTTTTCTGTACAATGGCGTTTTTTTGGTTTTTTTATTTTGTTTTTTATTTTGATTGAGAGCTTTTGAAGAAGATTTTTGTGTACTACTGCTACTGGTTTGTGCGCTTGCAACAGGCACATGAGGGTGTGGTTGAGTTGTGTTGTTTTGTTCTTGATTGAGTGAAGGTGCTATTTCTGAAGCTGTCGCGTTGCTTTTTTGCGCAATCCATCTACTGTCGAATATAAAATACTCATAGATAACAAATACGATAACAATCTGATAGCAGAAAAAGTGCTGCGAGCACGTATTTGCAGGGACCATAATATACTGATAATTTGTTTTCCATTTGTACTTTTTATGATCAAAAAAGCTCCCGAAAGAATATTATTAGAAGTGAGTATACTATCCCGGATGTAAATAGGCACTATTGCAGGTTATACGGGAATTGATCAAGAGTCAAAAGGTCCCCCTGTTTGCACGTCCTAGAGCATAGAACTAGAACAAGATATCTCGAGGTAATTCGCCCACGCCGGGTAGGGGGGCAGCCGTTGAGGCAGATGGTGTTGGAATTTGCATAATATAAGCTAATGTGCTGGCAAGTTGGGTAGTGTAAACGGGTTGCTGTATTGTTTTTAATTCTAATGATCCATGGTGGTACAAAATTAATGGTACGTGTGTATTGTAATTATAGGGAGAACTATGATCGGCTCCCGTCTCATAGTCTGTAATTTCGTAATATGGTGACATCTGAATGATCAGTTGACCGCTACGGCCAGAGTATAGTTGCTGCTTAAAATTATCTTCTATAGTATGTGGCTCAAGTGTCTGCTTTTCTAATTCAGAGTATGTCCATACTTGTTTAACACCCTCTTTTTTATGTAAAAAAGATTTTATCTGGTTTATAATCTGCTGTTGCTTTGTATCGTTAAAAGAATTAAAGACAGAGCTATCTAAATAAAAATAAGGGGTGCGATATGTACGAATAATCGAACGTGCATTGAGTGTGTTGAATATGTGCGTATTAATGTCTTTAACTAGATCACGGCTGTTATAGCGACGGGCTGGTATACCGGCTGCTGCCACCGTTTCTGGCATTGGTGATACGCCGTGATCTGCGGTGAGTACAAACAGTATCTTTTTTTGACTTACAATGCGACGAATATTTTTCATGAATGACTTCAATTGTTTGTCTAAGTGAAGGAGCATATCAATAGTTTCTAAACTATCTGGACCAAAAGTGTGGCCTGCTTTATCGAGTGGACTGAGAGATATCCAGAGCAATAATTTTTGGTTACTATTACAAGTCATATGTTCTTTAACGCAGCTATGGGCCAATTGTAAGATTAATTTCTGTGCACAGGGTGTTTTTGTAAATAACTGTAATGGATTTTCCGGGTGAGCATGCCAATCGATAGGAATAGTGGTGCCAGCCATATGCTTTTGTATATTTGTCGAGTCAGGGAGCTGCGTACGAACGTACTGATATGCGCCGCTTTTTTCTGACCGTGCCAGGGGCCACGCTACTGAGTGCTGTGTACTCAGTGCCTGCTCTGTATTGAATGTAGTTACCCATGTAGGTAGTTGTTCGAAATATGCTTTACTTGATGTAATAATACCCGTTTTATTGTCGAACCATAGTGCTTTGCCTAATTTTCCTGCCATTTGTACGGCAGCCCGATCTTTTAGAGAGAGGGCGTATGCAAAGCGAGGGGAAAGTACTGTTGATTGTAAACACCACTGATCAGAAAGCGTGTCGACCATAAGTGATCGCGAAGATACTCCGAAATCATAGGTTCCAGTTGGGGACAATACGGCGGCTGTGTCTTTACTGTCCTCGCTCGCATGCACAATGTTTCCTGCAGTATTGAGCCATTTATTGGCGATAATGCCATGATCTTTTGGGTAGGTGCCCGTACTTAATGTAGCGTGGCCGGTAGCTGTTTCGGGGGTGGCATGTGGTTGATGAGCGTTCGTATAGTTTATTCCGCGTGATACCAATGTACGTAGCCCATATTTAAAGTATTTTTGATATTTTTGCAGTGCATTGTATGATAGTTGATCAACTACTATAATAATAACGAGGTCGGGTGTCTGATTTTTACCATGAATAGTGTTATCACTAGTCGTTAATAGTAAAATGGCAGCGATACAACAAGTAATATGTACTGTGTTCATAAAAGTATTCTCCTCGTTTATTTTTTTAAAGATAATCTTGCGGGATCAGAAAAGTAAAGAGGTACTGCATTTGAATAGTGCAGTCATGAAAATAATAAAAAGTAAGAAGTGAGGCGCGATATGGTACAAGATGCAATTGTTCTCAAAAAGTATCGTGATATTAGTAAAGTGGTTTTATTTGATAATAGATGTGGGCGGTTAACCGCTACCTGTAACACCTTTTTACTCAGTGTTGGTACGGTAATTCGTTATTCGCTACCAGTGCAAGCTATACAGGATCACTATATGTTTGGTCGGGGATGTCATATTAGTGACTATGAGCGCATTATGATACCCAAGCGGCTGGATACGATGACACTATCTTTTCTGCATCATGTAATTGAGCTATGTCTTTACTCCGTGCAAGCAGGCGTGTCTGATTTACCTCTTTTTGATATGGTTTTGTCTTTGTATACATACTGTCCAAAAAAATGGTCAACAGATATACAGAGAATATTTATCATGCAACTATTACTCATGCTTGGCTTTGCAGTAGAAGATGCATTACTAGTGAAAAATGAAGTAATACAGTTATGTACAATGCCTATTGACAAGATATTTGATGGAACAATACATTTAGATAGTATTCAGCCACAGTTAGTACATGAAATAGATAGGTGGATTCAGTTGTGCTTGGCTAGGCACCCATATAGCGATCAGTTCAAAACGGTACGTTTTTTCTACACTGACCAAGCGGGTAGGCTTATATGAAAAAAATGATAATACTATTGGTAATGTTAGTAGTGTGTGGTGTGAGCAGTGAAGAGGTATTGCATGCCGCGTCATTGGCAGATAAATTGGAGGAAGCAGGACACAAGTTGCGTACCTCAGATCAACTCTTTATAGGTGTTGTTGAGGAAAAGAAGGGACAATTGGCATCCCTTCAAAAGACGTTAGAGACATTCAGCGAAGAAACCAGAAGAGTTTCAAATATTCTTAAAGAAGACTTGGAACGAATAAGCAGCCGTCTTATAGTAAGCAAAAGTGAGCTGAAAAAGAATCCTGACGATGAACTCTTTAGCAAGCAACTATTTGTACTTAATGAAATGTATCAAACAGTGCAAGACGTATTACGCCTGCGAGAACAGATACGAGTGCTTTTAGAATTATTTATGGTAGAGGTGAAAGTTTTTTTAGATGACCCCGATTTTGAGATATATAAAACAGAAAATCGACTACATGATCGGTTATACTACTCATTTGAAGATCTACAAAAGATGCACCAGCGAGCCATTGAACAGGAAAAACGAGTTGATCAGCTTGCGGATCAGGAAAGAAATGCTAAGACAGAGTTGGCCGGATTAAAGCGTGCAATAGCCGTCACTACTGAAATGCTGAAAAAGAAGCAGATAGAGATAGAGGAATTAACTGCCAGTGTTGATCAACAAGATCAGGAACTTGCTCTAGAGACCGAACGCACTATAATATTGGCTCGAGATCAAGAACAGCAATATCGATATAAAGTCATGTTTGATGAACTTGCGATACGAGAAAATGAATACAAAATCAGCTTGTACGCACATCAAAGTTTTATGGCAAAATCTCATCTGGGCTTGTTCAGAGATTATATTCGTAAAATTAAACCAGCGGTGCGTGTAAGTGAGGCGGATATTGCATATGCTAAAGATGAGCTCAGTAGATTAAAGCAGGAGTACTATAAAACAAAAGAACTGTACCGGCAGGAACTTGATAAATTGCAGGACGAGCTTAAAAGAAGAGATGCGAATCGACAAGCGGTGAGTACGTCTTTTAATATAACGCTTGGGAGAGAAATAGATGATTTTACTAAAGATCCTGCACAAACGGTTGACGCATACCTAGCATTTTGTTCGGTGACCCGTGCAAATGTTGACGTCCTATTGCTCAAATCAAAAATAGATCTCGTTGATGTGCATATTACATTAGAAGATGAAAAACTACGGTATAGCAGTATAGCTATTGAAGCTAAGCAAACCTACTATAATATCACGATGGGTAAGCTTACTTCAGAAGACGATATCAGGCGAGAAATTAATAAATATGTTACACCATCAGCAGAAGCGAAATCAACGGGACTGCGGTATAAAGAAAAGATTGCGCAAACAGGGGAGTTATTAGGAATTCAAAAGGGTGTTATAGATGCCATTGTGCGTCATAAACAAGAACTTGTTGGTTTGAAAAGAACGGTATTCAAAACGCACATAAAAGAATATGCACATTGCCTTGAATTGCTTACGCAATCAGAAAATGTAGTTAAAGAGCGTATTGATGTATTAAGTAAACTTACGGGAGTCTATTCGGGTGTTGTATCGACTGTAAATAATAGTAGCCGTTTAATTAACTTTATTAAAACGGAGTTAGAAGCGGTCACTATATGGTATCGTCCTGAATATGCTATCAGCTGGCAAGCGGCCCGTAACATACCTGCTGATATGCGTACTTTTTTTAGTGATATACGTACATACCTGACACGCTTTGATGGCACCATGCTTACCATGCATGTGCGCGATCTTTTTCATCGTCAGGAATTTACTGTGGTGCTTATTATTAAAATACTGCTTTTTTTATTTTTTCTCTTTTTGGCAAAACGGTATGCGCCTCTATTCATACAGCTGCTTACGAGGCTATATTCAGATGCGGAAGGGCTTAGCCGTTTTCTTCTCTTATTCTGTGTGGCACTTGTGCAATTTATACAGGGTATTTTTTGGAGTCTTATGATATGGCTATCACTGTATTTCTTTTTACAGTGGGCATTGTTTCCTGACCCTTATCTCTATGTATTATTCTATTTGGCTTCTATTCCATATTTTGTTCTCTTAACGTATTTGTTTGTGCGTCATCTGGTGCAATTTAATGAACGCAATAGCTATGTGCTATTGATGAAAGATTTCCAACGGCGCTTTGTTTATGTATTCTCTGTGCTTATGTACTCGACGATTAGCATAACGTTATTTCGTGAAGCTTTCATGCTTACTAATTATTACAAGTCTGAGTTGCCGCGTGTATTATTGGCAGTAAATTTTGTAATTCAAGTACTACTGATTTTTTTTGTTATGCCCAAAGATCAATTGCTCGACATGATACCGACAACAAACGCTGCATGGAGATGGCTTGGGCGAGAGATTGCTCGATACTATTATCCGCTTCTTTGTTTTTTGTTTTGTATCACGATATTGGGTAGTCCTTACATAGGTCATTTTCGATTGGTAGAATACATGTTTTTTGCGTTTATTAAGACGGTAGTACTCTTAATAGGATTATCGCTTGTATACGGTTTGTGCAAGCGTCTTATGTATCGACTTTTTTTTATTACCGATAAAGAAATCGCGCGTGAACGGTTTGCCAAAAGTAAGACCTGGTTTGGCTTTTCTATTATTGTATTGCTGCTTTGTTTTGCTGTCACCGCAACTTTTATCGGTGCGCGCATTTGGGGATGGCCGGTAGATGTAGCTGATATGGTCTCGTGGCTTAATCATCCACTGATGGGTGAAGGGACGGCATCGCCAATCACAACCTATTCGTTTCTGCAAGTTATTGGTTTTATTCTTATTGGCCTGGTACTTTCTTATTTGCTCAATAAGTTTGTGTTTGATAAGATTTTTGATCTTCTATTAGTTGACATGGGTGTTCAGCATACCGTGACCCGAATCACCCATTACGTGGTGCTTATTATTGCGGTGCTTATTGGGTTTCAGAGTGTCGGTCTTGGCCAAATGATAGTACTGGTGATCGGTGCCTTAGCACTTTCTCTGGGTTGGGTACTTAAAGAGCCTATTAGTGATTTTGTGGCGTATTTTATTATTTTGGTACAGCGCCCACTTAAGATAGGTGATTACGTAAAAATCGATGAAGAAATGCAGGGAGTTGTTCGCAAAATAACGCCGCGATCAGTAATACTACGACGTAAAAATAGTACTACCATAGTAGTCCCTAATTCTATGGTGACCACCAATTATGTCATAAACTGGAATTATACTCGATCGTTCATAGCATTAAACGATATAGAGTTAGTTATACCATTCAAAGAAGACCCTGCGCAGGTTCAGGAACTATTACGCCAGGTTTTGGAATCACATCCCAATATATTAAAAACGCCTCCTGTTGTCGTACGGCTTGAAGAATTTACGACCTATGGATACAAATTTATGATTCGTGGTTTTGTCAGTTCAGTCTACACACTGGAAATGTGGAATATCGCGAGTGACGTACGGATAGCACTGGTAAAAAGGCTTCGTGAGCAGGATATTGAAATCGCCATACCGATACGTATGGTTAAACGAGAGTCTATGGGTGATGATGCACAAGATGGTGATCATCACGGGCACAGTAACTAGAGAGTATTAGCGAAAAAGTGGCTATTTAATACGCTTTAATATAACGCAATACACGTTGAGTTGTTGTCACGATATAATAATGGAAAAAATATACAATGAACAAATATGTAAGACTAGCACTGTTGCTTGCTGGGATAGCGGTCACTGATATTCTGGTATTACCACTTTATGCTGCAAACGAAAAGTTAGAAGCAGAGGAAAAAGAAAACTCTCAACCAGAAAGCAATTCAGAAAATAGTGCAACAAGCAATGGTGAGCATGATAGCAGCGAGAGCTATTCTGAGGCAGGGAGATTACGCGCAAAAGTACCCTATGTACGTGTCGGTGTACTCTCCAAAGGCGTTTTGTTGGGCAATCACGTGACATTTGCCGAGGGTGTAGATATTCGTGATGTAACGGATAAAAGTTTTAATAACGATGATAACGTACTTAAGACGCTAAAAGGTGATGTTAGACCGGTAGGTGGTACAGAGAACGTTCTCTATGGCGCTGTAAGCGAAGGGGGAAATATCTATGAACTAAGTACTAATGAGCATGGGAAAGTCACGGAGGCAAAATTATTCAAAAGCGGATGTAAGAAAATATTTGAGGACGGTAAGTATAGGAAAGTGGATCTTCAGGCTATATTCATGTACAAAGCATGTCTATATAGAGAGCAGGGTACGATGACTTTAAGGAATCAATATGGTGATTCGCTGGTAACCAATGAGGAAGGGCAACCGCTTATTGTGGGCAGTGACTTTGTATTTAAGTGTGGAGAAGATTACTGTGATAGGTACAGGAGGAGTTTGTTTGCCCACGTGCCACACCAAGAGGTCGATAGATCTAATGCAATAGATCCGAGGGAAACAAGTGTTCTCTGGCGAGTTCGGGCGCTTACTGATGCGATTATGGCAAAGGTAGAGAAGTATGTTGTAGGCGGAGAGTGGCTTGCACAAAAATATTTTGAGCATTCCCGAGGGCAGGTATATACTCCTCGTTATATTTTTGGTGATGAGGTTAAATTTGCAGATGCAAAAAGTATTAGTGATGAGTTTCGCGGACTTAAATTTATAGCGACTACACAGACTTGTATAGACAATGAGTGGTATTGGTTAGGTGCCATTCGTGAGGGAGGTGACGCTTTTATATTCAACCTCAATGAAGAAGGGGAGTTGGTGGGAGAGCCAGCGAGGGTCTGGATGCGTTATGATCACGGACTTATCATGGTTTTTGCGCATGGTACGCTCCTGTGGGTTAAAGACAATGAGAAAGGAGTGTTCAGAAATAAGTGCGGAAGTTTATTGTGTGTTAACAAAAATGGAAAACCGCTGAAATATAACGATAAATTGGTTTTCTTTACGGATAACAATCTATACGTTAATAGCGAGGACATGGTTTTAAAATCTTTGTCATCAAAAACAGTTGCTTGGTTACCCGCCATTGATGAGACTAAATATCCAACGCCAATGATTTTAGGTGTATTGACAGGAACTGCTAGCGCGGGGCTGGGAGCAGGATTAGTTGCATGGAAAGCATTGAAGTGGGGTTGCAATAAAATGTTCGGCAAGCGTCACAAAAGTAAAAAGAAAAAGCATAAGAAGGACCGTGTGGGATCTGACGTGGTAGCCAGTGCAAAAAATACAGAGCCTGACGAGCAACAACTAGTGCAAGAACTCGGGCAGCAGATAGAGGCCGAAGTAATAAAACAAGAAGTGCGAGAGTCTCAGCAAGAAGGGTTATCAGAGTTATCACCAATAGATAAAAAAGAAGAGTTAGTGCAGTCTCAAGTAGAGATAGACATGCAGCAACAGACGTTACCTCAGAACGGCCGGCCACAATTGGTGAGAGCACGTATGATACGATTGATGGGTTTACCGGGGCGTCAAGGTGCAGTCCAGCGCATGCCAGTGGTGTCGAGTTAATTGACGTTAACTCAATATGAATTGAAGTGCGATGCGCTAATCGCTGTTTTTAAATTCTTTATAAGACTCGATAACACGTGTAAAGGCTCGCGCAAGTGTGGTTCCCGTGTACCCACTTATATTCTGTTCCGTTGTTCTTCTTTGGTGTGCTTTTACATACTTCTCACGTTCTTCCAGGAGTGCCCGTGCTTTATTGTTTCTAGTCAGATCGCGCGGTAGTTCTTTGTCATAATTTACTATTAACGGATTAGAACCGTGTTGCAATAATATTTGTAGTGTAGCGAGTAGCTGATTTTCGGGTTTATTGTTATTTCCGGCGGCGTCATGCAATGGTGTGTTGCCGTTGGACGTTTGCTTATTGATAACGGAAGCATCTATCAGTAGGAGTATTTCTATAGTTTCCGGTTGGTGTTCTCTAGCGGCGATATGTAGCGGTAGATTGCCCCAGTTATCGGCAATCAATGGATTGGCATTATTTTCCAATAGCAGTTTGACTGTAACGGGGTTTCTTAAAGTAGCATATATAAGTGCAGTGGTGCCGGTTTGATCTTGTAGATTAACAGAGGCGTTTGCCTCGAGTAATTTTGTTACTATTTCAGAGCCGTCATAACGGTATGCGGCTTCATGTAAGGGCGTTACCGATTTATAGTTAACGATATTCGGGTTTGCGTGATGTCGCAGTAAAAGAGAGACGGTCGCAGCATTACCACTTCTGCTGGCGGCATGCAAAGCGCTTAACCCTCTTGTGCTTGACCCGGTATAATAAGCAACTCTATTGATGTCAAATGGCAATGGTATTTCTAGAAGTGTTTTCACCGTATTATTATCCCCCCGCAGTGCTGCCTTGATCAATTTATTTGAGGCGTATTGTGCTGCAATCAATGTGGTAATCAATGCTGTTATTGATACTGTAGAAATACGGCGCTTATAATTCTGTTTGAACGACCCTGTTCCCCAAAGGTGACGGATCACGGAGCTACGGAATAACGTAAACTGTTTTTGAGCCCGTCTTTCGAAAGATTCTTTTTTTAGTGTTTGCGGAGGGGTGGTTGCTTGGGCATTAGTGTTATTATTATCAGTTTGCTGATTGGTATTTGTGTGAGTATTGCTTGTAGAGGTCGTGGTGATAGATGGAGTGATTGGTGTAGCTTGCGTACGCTCAGCGTCCATAGATGTGACCGACTCAGCGGCGCTTGTGCTCGTTGCTTTTTGAGCTGGCGCAATAGTAGGCTCAAGTTGTGCAATCGTAATCTCCGTGCTAAATGGTAGCTCGATACCGGCCAAGTATATGTATCGTGAAAAAAGTTTGATACTCTTCATAGGTCTCAGTATATCATGACGGTAATTTTTTTTATAACGGGTTGGCCTGCTTTTTATTTTCTCTTCAGATAGTAATATAGACTATTATCGAGGCAAGAATCCCTCGATGGGCCATGGCTGTGAAAAATCGATATGAGAGTCAAGCAATGGCGCATGATTATGTAAAAAATAGATCGATTGTAAGGCAATACCACCGAGCTGTATCGTTTTGAGCAATCCCTGTATAAAACAGAGTTTTATATATATTGATGTATTGCGAGGAATGGGATTTTGGTCCAAAGAAACAAAAGCGATGTACCCATTATGATTAAGAGCGACTGCCTGTACCTGTACTTTATGATCGAGAATACCCTCTTCCTGCGCGATAGTAAGCCATGTGCTAATAAGATGCTTGAGGTTTATATCTTTGTTATCTGACCATAACCCTGTTCTTTGTTCTTCAAGCCACTGTTCTTTATGCCAAAAATAATAACTAATTTCTTTTTTTATAGTATCGGTTTCAGGGCTAGGCATGTGCGAGTTAGTTTGCTTATGATAAGGTAATCTAATTATGACATACTCTTTTTGTATCAAAAAGAAAACAGTTCCCATAATAAAACACATGCATGATATGAATGTTAGGCGCAGTGTATTCATGAGCAATGCTGCACTAGTTCTTTGATGCCATTTATGAGGGCAGGCATATAGGTTTGCCAGTCAGCGGGTTCTTTAATACCGATATCTAGAGCAAGCGCAGGTGCGATAATGCCGATCAGAGGGGTGCATGGAAAGCCGATAACGGCGTGTGTAGTAAATTGGTTTATATAGGGGGCTCGTGACCATAGATCTGTTAATATATGAGCAGCCTGTGCTGATGATGCATGATTAAAAAAATATGATTGGTGATATTTATAAAAACTGAAATCGCACGGCTGTGATCGTATCTGATTATTGTACGAAAATTGGTACAGATATATATGTGGTTTAATGCTCTGTTCATGATAAAAATGTAAGCTAATAAACAGATCAATGCCTAAGCTATTAGCACAATGCGCATTGTGTAGCGCGCCAGTTGCTTGTCCTGGAGAGCGAGTGAGCAATACCCGTGTGTGCGGACATTCCCGCTCAATATGAGATTGGAGATATTCTGATGCCTGTAGTGCAATGCCACGTTCAAAACTATTATTAATGAGCCTTTCAGTGCTTACGGTACTGCCCGCGGGGTTGATCATAAGAGTGCAATAACGCGCATAACACGATGTTTGCAGTAGTATGGATGCAGATAATGTGAGCCAGAAAAAAAACGCGTATATCATAGTGATTATGAGCTATAGTGGATGGCGGCATTCAAGAGATGACGTGAGGTATTCTTTTAAGAACGTTGTTCGAGTGAGTCCTTTATTGGTACGGATAGATACAGCAATTGCTTTTGGTTGTCCAATAAGTATACATACTTTTTTCGCCCGTGTAACGGCTGTATAGAGTACGTTACGTTGTAACAGTGTAAAATGTTGCATGAACAGGGGAATAACTACTGCAGGATATTCAGAGCCCTGGCTCTTATGTATGGATATTGCGTATGCAAGCACGAGCTCGTCTAGCTCGCTAAATTCATAGTCGACTATTTTATCAGGATATTGCACGGTGACGATGGTATCTATTGTATTAATGGTGTGTATTATTCCTATGTCTCCATTATATACATGTTTGTCATAGTTATTACGTGTTTGCATGACGCGATCACCTTCTCTGAATAGTATACCCGCGTGCATAGTGTATTTTTTTTCTGGATCGGAGTTAAGCAATTGTTGCATATCGTAATTTATTTTTTGAGTTCCCGCGTTTCCTCGATTCATGGGAGCTAATACTATCATGTCTGCGGGTCTAAGACCAAATGCAGGAAGTCCCTTGTGAATAATATGGCTTAGATGCGTGGTGATTGCGTCGGGATTTTCTTCTTTTATGTATATAAAGTCTTTTTTGGTATTTGGCAGTGAGTGTACCGGGAATACCCCACTATTAATGTTATGTGCATTCATAACGATGAGACTATTTTGTGCCTGGCGAAATATAGTTGATAATGTCGTGCATGGTATTATAGCGCTTGCGCGTAGGTCATGTAAAAAATTACCGGGACCAACGGAGGGTAATTGATGTATGTCTCCGATAAAAACAAGGTGGGTATGTAAAGACGTTGCTTTTAGGATGGCATGTGCAAGAAAAATATCGAGCATGGATGCTTCATCAATGATGAGAAAATGGGCATCAAGAGCATTTTGTTCGTTTCTGGTGAATTGCATGCTACTTACATCAAATTCTAATAATCGGTGAATAGTTTGTGCGTACCTTCCCGTTCCTTCTTGCATGCGCTTTGCCGCACGACCAGTGGGAGCCGCTAATTTATATGTTTGCTTATGCTCGTCAAGAATAGTAAGCAACGTTTTTATAAGTGTGGTTTTACCAGTGCCTGGTCCACCGGTAATAATGGTTATCTTGTGTTGTAGACACGCGAGTATTCCCCGTTGCTGGTCATCGTTAAGATCTATATTATTAAGATCTATGGGATGCTGTTTTTTCGTAGATATGCCAATCTGTTCGTGAGATAGTGAGTTAGTGCGCATGCGATTATAGATAGCATCGATATCGAATACGTGTTGTGATGGAGTCTCACAAAGTGTGTGTATGGCGCGTGCTACCCCTTTTTCAACGTAATAGTGCTGTGCGGTGCACACATAATGCATATTACTATGGGTAATGAGGGCTATTTTACGCGTAGAGAACAGTTCATGAAGCGCACTTCTTAGTTTAAGTGGCGCATTGCTATCAGTGAGATTAAGTAGAGAAAGTGTCTCTTGTTTCAATTGATCTATTTCGCTATAGAGAGATCCGGTCTGTGTAACGCTCGATAAATAAAAGAGAATGCCAGATTTTATTCGTTTGATTGAATCTGGAGCAAATCCCATGCGTTGTGCGATCTGATCAGCGATTTTAAAGCTTATTCCCCAAATATCATCGGCTAAGCGATATGGATTTTCAGTAACAATGGCGATAGATTGCATGCCGTATTTTTTGTATATTTTAGCAGCATAGGTAGGAGAAACGCTTTTTTCTTGCAAAAAGACCATAATGTGAGCAATGTGTTTTTGGTCTTGCCATGCATGTACTATACGTTCTATACGTTTTGTCCCGAATCCGGGAATCTCTTGCAGCCGTGATGGCGATGCTTCGATAATGTCTAGTACCTGAGTGCCGAAGTGATCGACGAGCTTTTCTGCATAACTAGGTCCTATGCCTTTAATAATGCCTGAACCCAAATATTTCTTTAATCCTGCAGTGCTGGTAGGAAGCTGTATAGAGTAGCTCTGTGCCGAAAATTGTCTGCCAAACTTAGGATGCATAGTCCACGCACCAAGTATATGTAATTCTTGACCACATTGTACAGAAGGGAAATGACCCTGCACAGTGATATTCAGACCAGGTTGAGTACTTGCTTTGATTATAAGATTATTTTTTGGAGGGGAAAGCTTAAGTATGGTGAATCCGGTTTGCGTATTGTGAAATACAATATGTTCAACCGTCCCTGATAACGAGTCTGAGTCAGCTTCATGCATGAGGTATATCAGCAGTATGTTTTTCTTTTATGAATGTTTCAAGTAGATCGCGTATTGTTTTCGCGGTTATCATATCAGCAGACAGGGTATCGAGTGCTTTTCTTTTTAACAAGTCTGCAAAAAATTCTTTTTCATCGACAGTAGACTTTGTTTTCGCAAGTTCTTGTGTGAGTATACGTTTTACTACGGTATATTTTGTTACACGTTCATTGAATAACGAACATGCTTTTGGACAACTATGTTCTAAGTCAGTAAGAAAGTTAAATAAATCAATGATAAACGATTCCATCTTATCAAAACTTGTAATTTCTTTTTTGAATATGGCGTGTTCTTGTTCAAGCGTAGTATGTGCCCAAGTAAGTAAGATACTATCGGTGCGTCCTCGTTTTTCGCATGATTCTTCGATAAGCAATACCGTGAATCTTTTTGATCCCCGTGCTGAATCTCTGAATTCATCTGAGATTTGTAAAAAATCCCGAATAGCCTGCTCAAGCAGCGGCTTAAGAGCAGTAGCGCTTTTCATAGTTTTTTCATGAGCTTGCAGTGTTTGTATCGAGTAAGGCTTTTGCTGATATGTATATAAGCCTATGCGTGTACCATCAGGCTGTAGCTCACCGAGTAAAAGATTGAGTAATTTAAAACGAAACCGCTTAATTTCTTCTATACGGTCAGCATTAATAAATGCACCATCAATAAGCCCCAATAATTTAGCTTCGAGTGTAATAGGTCGCGCAGAGAGATAATTATGGGTGCATAGTATCGTGCATATGATCAATACTATATTTATATATTTACTTATATATTTCATAACCACTTTCTATAGTACCATTTTCTGTATTAATAGTGCGATTCTATTTTTAAAAATAATACAAAATCTTTGCCAATGCCAGAGTTAATTATAGTTTGATCAAAATTGAGCGAAATATGAGTGGATCTCGCTGGGTGTTGTATGTGATAGTTTATGCCGCCTATGATACGGCCACGATAACTTAAAAATGATGATGATTTTGATGCGTCGAGAGGAGCATTATCTCCTGAGGGGACAATGGTGTTACGAAACAATATATCTTTGGTTTGTATCCAGGTATCCGCTCCAATCAGCCAGCCCCATCGCTGACCTTGATGACAGAGTTTAGTGTTCCAGCGCAGTATAACACCGGGTTGTACCCAGGTACGATCTGCAACGAGAAAAAACCGGTTGATCATTTCTTGTTGAATGAACGCTAGATCACGGGCAGCTTTGGCGGCATCGTTGCCCGGGTTATCAAATTCGCTCATGTTTTTGTGTTGTAGTCTGTTTTTTCGTATATAAAATCGTTTCTCTGGTGCTGGAAATAAATATTCGCATGATAATTTATTGATCCAATGAATGTCAGTAGCGCTGGGACGCTTAATGGCCAGACTGAGAGGCGTGAGTGTATTGACAAAAAAACCGAGGCCAACATGTCCATTGTTGCCAAGAGGAGTATCAAGAAGGAGTGCAGCAGTTCTGGTAAAGCCATCGAGCACGAAATCTTTTAATAGTTGATGCGCTTTCTCTTTATTCTCTTCAGGTGATATATCTTGTGCGAGTTCGGCCGCCAAATTAAAAAGTGTTTCAAAGAGAGTAAGAGAAGGAGTATTGCTCGGCGTTGCAAAAGATGAGCCAAGTAACCCTTTTTTGAATGCACACGCGGTAGGAAGTGTAAGATAAGTGCCCGCGTGCACGTGTCCATAATTATTTTTGTATACTGGGCACTCTAATTTGAACCGAAAATCGCCAATACCAATTTTATCGCTGACAAAATATTTTTTACGAAATTCAGCTTCTTCTCGTGCCGTTACGCTTCCGAATTCAAGCGCGATAGCTCGGCGTTGTGCGTGCGTAAGAAAAAAATTACGTTCGAGATAATAAAGGGGAAGTTTACAGTGAGTGATAAGATTACGATGGCGGTGTGTGTGATAAAATAATAATCCCAAACGTCGTTCTTGCAGCGTTATATCTTTAAATAACCCGAGAATATTACCCACGTTAATTGTGAATGCGGGATGAGGAAAGAGCTGATTAATTTTTGAAAGGCAGCATTGAATGCGATCGATAATAGAGGTGCCCGTTAGATTGATATAGGTGCTTAGATGGGGAGAGCTGGGACTAAAATATGCTTTGCTCATTTGATTAAAGAAGATATCATATCCATGTAAACGTCGATACTGTGTTGTATGAAACTGATTTCCCAGTGGATCGTAATCTAAGATTGATTCGGTACGAAGGCGATTGGTACGAAGAAAAAATGACTCTGCTAGTAACGGGATAATATCAGTATCGCGTATTGCACTCATAATAAAGAGGGGATCGAACACTATAGGTGGAGCTTTTACTTCTGGTGTGCCCGACATGCGCGTAGTATCAAGTGCCATCTCTTTATTCAATTTGCTCATGTTTTCATAGTCATTAAGATAATCCAGATATTGGATATCTTCTCCCAGATCGCTAACACTCAGAACACTGGGTAAAATCTCCGGTTCTTTGGGAGCGGTTACTTCAGTGCGTAACGATAACGGCGTGAATAGTAATATAAAAAGTAAACAATTATTTTTCATGGTATACATTTATTTCTTAATTTATTTCTTACGGTTAGGAAGCATCAGGCTTAATTAAGCGGGTAACCACATTCTATATAAATTTGATGCGCATGACAAACAGGACTGGTAGCATTATTATTTTTTTGATATATACATGAAATACTCGTATAAAATTCCTGGGTTTTATGCGAGTATTTCGTGTATGCGGGGCTTGTAAAAAAGAATAAAAGTGCAGTACACTGCTGTATAGATATTAAATATGTTATGAAGGGGTCACCATGGCAATAGAGAATAGTGCTTTTTACGCGCAAGCAGCAGCATTTTTGGGAGCAGCTATAGCAATTGGTTTGGGTACACTTGGTCCTGCAATTGGGCAAGGACTTATCGGTATGAAAGCATGCGAAAATATCGGCAAATATCCTGAAAGCGCGGGCAGAATTCGCAGCGCTATGAACGTTGCAATGGGTATCGTAGAATCAGGTGCTATCTACGCTCTTCTTATTGCCGGTTTTTTAATATGGGTGGGTAAAAATCTGGCGCCACTTGCATCGTAAATGTGTCATGAATATACAATTGAATGTTACTCTCATTGTTCAGATTATACATTTTGTTGTGGCATATATATTAATACGTTATTTAGTGCTTAAGCCGGCCATGGCATTAATCGATGAGCAAGAGCGGCAACGAGAGCAAATCAGGGATCTTATATCATATAATTATATATTAATCGATCGAGAAAAAAGTGCTGTACATAATCAGTGGCAACAGGAGCGGAAAGCATATGAGCGGCAGGAAGGTAGTCTCATCGTGGATCCGAACATGCTATTCTTAAAAGATATATATCCTACGCAAGAACGTGTGCATATGTCACCAGAAACGACACAATTATTAATTAAAAGTGCCACGCAGGAATTAATAGGTAGGGTGAAAAAATAACGTAGGATGAAAAAGTATGATAGCAGGGTCAGTAAGCGTACTGATGCGATTGGCTAATTTTGGCGTGTTTATTGGGTTTATAGTGTATGTATACCAACGCTATGGCAAAGAGTACGTTAACAATCTTATTGAACAGGATGCATGTATAGCAGCTGGACTTGAAAAAGAACGACAAGCAGTGGAAAGCATATATGCTCGTTATAAAAAAGTCATTAATCAAAAAGAGCAGCAACGCTTACGGCTACAAACGGTGATCACGCAGTGGCAGCACGTAGTTGCTCAAGACAATGCACAGCGAATGACAGAAAAGTATAAAAGAAAAGAATTGCTCAAAAAAAAAGAAGAGCATCGTGCTCAGGTATTATACGCATCGTCGATTGTTAATACTGTGGTACCTGAGGCTGTAGCACGTGCTCGCCACCACCTGGTGCATGTATTTAGCAATGAAAAAGAGGGTGCTGATTTTACGCATATGCTGATAATGCGGTTACGGGAATCTAAATCATGAATAAAAGCATGAATAAAGAAATGATTACCGTGCTTGCACGTCGCTATGCTCAGGCATTTATGAATACATATCGTGCTGAGTGTACGCTGTCTGTTCGTCAACATCTTCAAGAATTGAGTGCATTCTTGAGAACACATAATCGTATTATTTTTTTTCTTTCGGTTTCGTCTATACCAATTGATACTAAGATGAATGCCATTAGCTTTCTGATAGAGCAATTTGCACTGCCTGGATGTGTGCATAAAATGATTACTTTGTTATTGAAAAATAGGCGTATTTTTTTATTGAAATACATGCTGGATGCTTTTGAAGAATTGTATCAGAAGGAGCACAATATAAGCTTTTTTGAAATGCGGAGTGCACATCCTCTTTCTACTGATCAACGGACCTTTTTGCGTGATTTTTTGAGGGCACGTACTGGCCGGGATATTATATATAAATATGTACTTGACCCGCGCCTTATTGCAGGTATTCGCATGCATAATAAGACGCATATGTGGGAGTATTCAATTGCCGCTCGGTTATGTGCGGTTAAGTTGTCGTTAATGTGTTAATCAGTAAATGTGCTAGTATGCTGGGGAAATAATTATGGACATAAGAAATACCGATCTAGTCTCCCTGTTTGAGCAGGCGCTGCGTGATGTTCCGGAGCAGAAGCTCGAAGAAATAGGCGTTGTGATACAGGCAGGCGATGGCATGTGCAGATTATATGGATTGACCAATGCCATACTTGGTGAGTTAATTAATTTAGAGCAAGGTAATCGTGGTATTATCATGCAGCTCGATGAGGATTTTGTTTCTGTTTTTTTGTTGGATGCCAATATTGCCGTCACGGAGGGAGAAATCGGTCGTCGAACGGGATCGGTGTTCAAGGCTCCAGTGGGTACAGCCTTGCTTGGTCGTGTAATCAGTGCACAGGGGAAACCGCTTGACGGATTGGGCGTATTTGAGCCAGAAGCGTACTGGCCCATTGAGACTTCGGTGCCGGGTATTATTGAGCGAAGTCCCGTGAACGAATCATTGGAGACCGGAACTATTATAATCGACGCACTATTTCCCATAGGCAAGGGACAGCGAGAATTATTAATTGGTAATCGAAGTTCGGGCAAAACATCTATTGCTCTCGACACTATCCTGCATCAAAAAGACAAAAATGTTATATGTATTTACGTATCTATCGGGCAACGAGTTGCAAATGTAGCCCGCATGGTGCGCGTATTAGAAGAGAATGGTGCCCTCGATTATACGGTTGTAGTGAGTGCTGAAGCAGGGGAAGCAGTTCTTAATCAATATATAGCTCCGTATGTGGGATGTACTATTGGCGAGTATTTTCGTAGCCAACAGAAAGACGTATTAATCATATATGACGATCTAAGTAACCATGCAGTTGCTTTTCGTGAAATGTCGTTACTTTTGCGTCGAGCTCCAGGACGAGAGGCATTTCCCGGCGATGTTTTTTATTTGCACTCCCGTTTACTTGAACGAGCTGGTAAGCTAGCCAATGGTGGTTCGTTAACAGCGATTCCCATAGTGCAAACGCAGGGTGACGATATCACGGCGTATATCCCGACCAACTTGATTTCTATTACTGACGGACAAATTGTGCTAGATACCACATTATTTAACCAGGGTGTACGTCCTGCCATTAATGCAGAATTATCAGTATCACGTGTCGGTGGCGCAGCGCAAACGCGGGCCATAAAAAAAATGACTAAAGCACTTCGGCTAGAGCTTGCGCAGTACCATGAGTTACTTGATTTTGCTCAATTTGGAACAGAATTAGACGAATTTTCGCAAAAACGATTGGCGCGTGGTGCACTCGCTGTTGAGTTACTTAAGCAGCCGCAACATATTACCTATTCGTTTGTAGATCAGGCGCTCATGCTCTTTTTACTCAAAGAAAATTTTTTAGATCCAATAGGCGTGTCTCAAGCAAAAGTATTTGTGACTCAATTTGTGAGCTATATAAAGTCAATACACGAAGATCTCTACAATCGTATTTTGAGTACCAAAGATATTTCTGATAGCGATCTTGAAGCATTAAAAGCTATCGCGCATGAGTTTAGTACATTATTTATTCCGCCTAATATCGATTCTACTATACTATAAAGTGCGATATCATGTGTTTATGTTGAGCTTTTATAGCCAATAGGGTATACTCTCAACCAAGCTTTTGAGCTTTATTTTTGTGCCCGTAGCTCAGCTGGATAGAGCAACGGATTTCTAATCCGTAGGTCGAAGGTTCGAATCCTTCCGGGCACACCATCTATAACGAATATCGGTTTTGCTTTCATGCGCCATAGTAGTGCCATTTTTACTCAGGGCAATTTACATTAATTTTGTTAAATAGTCTCGGTGCGGGGGCTGTTTTGCTATACTATTTTTGCAGATAGGGCATTTTTGAGGGAAAATTTTAAATAAACATGCATGTTCGCAGTTCTTGCATAAAAGATGGACTATTTTTGAGTCGTCTTTTATGTGGTAAAGACGTGTTGGAATATGGTGAGGTGGGTTATAATCTCCGAAACACACTGGGCACCGATTGATTGTGTCAGTCTGAATCATGCAAGAATGGCATCGCTCATCTTTACTTTTTTCTTTGCATATTAAACATGCTTTTCTTAACGTCTCAGCGTCTCTGTTCTGCTCCTCAATCCAGTTTTGTATAAAACGTTTTTCGCGTATAGGTCCCATATATTTTTCATATACGCTGTGTGTATGGGTCAGGCCGATCGCTACGGTCCAAATACTTATAAATATGATATAAGGATGTTTAGACCAGCATTTTTTGAGCCATGCTTTAAAAGCGAGTCTTTTGTTATCGATACTCTTATGCGTTGACCGAAAGCGAGATTGCCAGCCTGATTTTTTCTGTTTTTTTTCTATATTTACAGGATCTGCGGGAAAAGTGTGATGCGAAGGGTTGGGTATACTTCTTGCGTTACTATGAGTATGGAAGACTCTCGCTGGGCTATTATTATTGGCAGAGTCTAGATATTGTGCCTGCCGGCTTTGGGCTTGCTTTTCGTACTGAGACGGTATATTGGCTATTATCTGAGCTGCGCAGATGGTCAGTGTCATAAAGATAAACGTGATCCAATGCCTTAAGTACCCCATGTAGTTCCATGCCTTTATTTGCTTTAACTAACTTTCTGTTTTTATAATCAAAATAGGCTATCAGACGTTTTTTTGCGCTTGTCTCTTGAGATCAAGTAGCAGATTCAGCTTTCGACGTCATCCTCGCTGCAGGGCGGGGATCCAAATTAATTTTATTTTATATCACTATCTGTCTATACATTAACTTAGTATAAGATGTTAGCCTGATGTGCACAACCACCCATTAGCAGCATAATGGGGGAGGCCTACCCCCTGTTGACGCAGCTTTTTGATATGTTAATCTTAATAACAAGTGGAAAAGAATAATTAGATTATACATATGGAGGTTATCTATGAATCTTATTAAATACATGCGCGTAGGAGCCGCTCTGCTTGCTATAGCAGCGAGCGTATCTCCAGTTTGCGCAATGCAAACCAGTTATGGTCCTAACGGCCAAACCTATGGGCCAAATGCTTCAGGCACAAACCCATGGTCAAGAAATGGTCAGAACACGCGGTCTTATCATGGTCCTTCGCAAGGCAATTCTCTTTTGGGAACGTTTACCAGTTTTGTAACTGGGGCGACGAAAAAAATTAATGAAATGACCGCTAACGTTCAAACGCAGCGGGGCGAAGTAAGCAGAAATAGCCCTACGAATGCAGCGGCTAATTTTACTGGCGAGCTTAAAGCAGCTCAAACAGAGGTGAAATCGACTATGACTGCGCTACAAGAAGCGGGCAGTGCTGTTCGTGGTTTCTTTGGTATGCTGCCAACGCCGTGGTCAATAGGGGCTGCAGTGGTGGGATATAAAGATCAGGATCTTAATGATCGCGAAGAAATAACTGTAGGTGATGAAGGTCTTTACGGTTATCAAAACCGGCAAGGTGTGGACCAAGATTGGTTTAGAAAAGGCCAAACATGCTGGAGACCTAAGGTTAAAACGGCCGGAGCTTTGTTTAAACATGACGTTATGAATAAAATTCACACTAACGTAGTTCCGGTTTTTTGGGATGGCAACAAAGTTAATCCGGTTACAACTGTTCCAGCGGTACTTACTGCACTAATGACAATGGCTGTATTTAAAGAAGAAATTACGGGTGCAGTTAAATCGATAGCGCGTAAACTACTTCCTAAACGATTCTTTGAAGATAAGCCAGCTAATGGCGGAATATTATTTAGCAATTTGAGCCCAGCGCAGCAAAAATATGTTCAATCGCAAGTGGGTATGAATCCTATGCCTCAATCGAGATACTCGGTTCGTGGGCAACAACAGAACGCGTCTCAATATTATAACCATAACTTAAATGCTAAAGCGAGCGAGCTGTATCAAAGAGGGTGGTTTGGATATTCTCGAAAAAGATAAATGGGCGGTTAACGCAACATAAGAATAACATATAAAGTAAAGGCCCAGGAAGTTTTTAGGATCTTCTTGGGCCTTTATTGTAAAAAAGAGAATGCAAATAAAAGAGAATAGTAGTAGTGAATAAAAATTGCGTGAACGGGAACGTAGACACGGGAACGTAGATAATAGAGACGTAGATGGGGAAATGCGAGGTTATACGCATAAGTGGTGATAGTGGCATGGAGGATTTTGATAATGACATTATGCAATAAAATTATACGCGGAGCGTTACTGGGTGTGGTGATAATCGGACTTGGATTCGATATTCCAGCACACGCAGTTGTTCTGAAGGGGACCGGCGAGCGATTAGCGCGTAAGCAATTGAGTGCGTCGTCTCGCGTAAAGCCTACGCCTGATTCTTCGAGTGCTGCCGGTGCATGGCAAAATGTGACTTCTGCACTGCGTGGAGCGGCTAATGGTGCTGCTCAGGCTACAGTGAATCTTGGTTCAGCTGTGACAAAAACTTTGGTTGCAGGAGCGGTTATAGCCTCTAGTATGACGGTGGCATCTAATAACTCGTGCGCAGCCCCAGTGAGCCCCATTATGGGCAATGCAATGGTTGTGCATCGGGTACCTGTTCTAACGCAGGTGTCGGGTAACCAGCATGCATACAATCTGTGTGATAATAATCGCGTACCAATACAAGAGGTATGCAGCAACGGTACGTTTACTAATCTCGAACGCGCTGTGGGGAAAAAGCATGATGATAGCTGGAGAACAGGCGCATGTACCAGCGGTTTACGTCATCGTCGTACTACTATGAATGGTAGCTACAGTACTATGTTTAACACTACGTTTAATACAGAGAGAAATCATGTTTCTCAGCCGGTTCAAGAGTCACGAGCGTCTTCGGGCCGCACTGATAGTAAGAATACTAATAGTTCTAGCAATACTGGTACATTAGCGCTCTCGCTTGCTGCATTAACGGGCGTAGGGATAGCGACTAATACACAAAAAGTACAAGAAGCGAAAAAGAAAGCTCTTAAACAAGTGGCGCGAGTAGGACAAAATAAATTAACACCAAATAAATTAACGCCAGATAAGTCGTGCAGCACGGGTAAACACTCGACATTACTAAGCGCGTCAAACAATAGTTGTAGTGCTTATGAAGGTGCAGGAGAGATAGTAAATGCAAATAACGGCGCTACGCAAAACGTAGAACCAAATAAAGTATCGGTTAAAGTGGTCAGGCAAGTGCAGCAGGCTTTAATATCACCAATTTCAGTTCAAGAGCCAGTGCAAGAGCCAGTTCAAGAAAATCAAGAAGCGAGAGCACATTCAGAAATACCAGCACAGGCGCAACAGTCGCCAGCAATAGAATCAGCTATGTGGCCGGTATTAAAAGATGGGGCTATAGCGGTAGCTGAGGGCGCATGTACTGGTGTATGGAGAATGGCTTCAGGAGCTGCACAAGCGGTTGGCTTGGGTGTGCGAAAAGCATTACCTATTGATGAGCAACGAGTGACAGATGCCGTTACTGGCGGGTTAAAAAGTATTGAAGAAAAAGTTGGGTTACAATCGGGACTGAATATGGAACTGCTCAGACTGTTTTTAGAGCGCAAAATGAGTCAAGAGCTCGATGCGGTAAAAGGCGAAATGAAAAATGAAATGAAAGAGACATGTAAACAAGCCTTAGAGAGCCAAGCGTCTAAAATAGGCGATACAGTGTGTGAGAAGATTAACGAATCGTATGCGGGATTGGCAGCAAAAGTTCAAGACCCTGAAGGACGTAATGAAATGGCGAATTTTGTTGAAGAACGGGTGAATAAAGTTATGGCCACCCAAACGGAAGCGCTGTGCAATACGTTTTTTGAAAAAACGAAAAACTTTTTTACAGCCGGTACCGCTGCAATGGCATCATGTGCTGCGTTAGCAGTGCAGAAGGTTGTACAGGGCTTTATGGGTTCTGGTCAGGACGGTGAAGAGCAGGATAATTCTTTCGATGTGAATAATTTGGTAGAGCAATATCTTAATGGCAACGGAAGTACAGAAGATAATGGGGATGCGCAAGCACACACTACTTCTAGTTCAGGAGCCCAGTATGCTTCTGCGCCATCACGAACATATGTATCGCGGCCATCGCGCACGTCAACGTCGGGACATCGTAATTCCAATAGAAATAATAATACGCTATCGTCACAAGATTGGGAAGATATTAAACAAGAAGCGTCACTTACTGGAGCGCCTACTCGCGATAAACTAAAAGCCATTGCGCGACGTATTATTGGTGAGCGACGAATGACAGGATGGTAATTACGTAATAAATGGTGTATGTGATTTTTGAAGATTATGCACCGTAACTGTTTGACAATTGAAAATATTGGCACTTATGATATCGTTAATATACGATACTATAAATTACAGACCTTGTGCACGAATGCGATATTTTCAAGGGCTGTATTATAATGGGGATACGGAGAATAATCGTTAAAGATGTATAAAAAAATTGTTTATATAGGAAGGCATTACTGTGGAAAGGTGTACAATGAATAAAAAATATTTAGTATCGATGCTACTGCTGGGTAGTATCGTGGTTAGTGTGCCGGTGACTTCGGTGCGCGCTATGATGTCAGATATGGCTTCTGATTTAACGTTCGCAGGCGATGATGTTTTTGTTGGTGGCTCTAGGAACAACCCCGAACGGGATAGTAAAGACGAGGGAGGGAACTCAGGAGCCGACGACAGAGGTGACTCCAGTTTTTTTGGCATTGTTAGGTTGTTTAAATCTTGGTCTGGAGGTGGACGCGATTCAGATACTCAAAACGATAGTAGGGGACCTCTTGTAAGAAGGTCTCCACCTGACAAAGGTGGAGTAACTGCATGGGATAGACAAAGTGATAACCCGTATGCAACTAGGTGCGCCACAAGAAAGCGTCCCCCTCAGGATAAAAATCAAAGGGGTGGCCGTCGGCATTCATTGAGCGTAGGTAGCAATGGGGACAACGGGGACAATCAGCCCGCAACAAACGGCTGTTTGTGGGAAGAAGATGGAGAAGTAGCTTCAGATGGGGAGGATAAGGAGCGCGCTGACAATGGCCAAACAAAAAGAAGTAATAGAGCCGGCGGACGGTGGACGAATGCTGCTAGATTTGTGGGCGATGGTGTCCAGCCAACGAATTCGGACTGCGGGACATTCGGGTTGACACAAGACCGACAAGGATCATCAACGGCACTACTAGTTTGTAATAGTGACAGTGACACAGAAACGGCACCACTAGTTTGTAATAGTGACGGTGACACAGAAGACGATGATAATGGCGAAAATAATGGCTTTGGTCAAAGGCCTTGGATATGGACAAGGATCCAGGAAAGATATGCCTGCCAGGACGATTCAGTTCCGGCACCATGGGCGGGTCCGATTGCAGATGAGATAATGTATGGTAATGTTCATCAATTGGCTAGGCAATATGATGGTCGGTTTGGCCGTATGCTTAAGACTTGCCTTGAAGGCTATAGCCGTCATCGCCGTCAAGATGGCGAATATCAATGGCGTAATAAGCTTATTGCTCAAGATCCTGTATATAAGTATGAATCAGGGAATTATGTTGAAGTAGAGGGGTTGCAAGCTATAATGTGCGAGGGTAATTATTATGCCTCTACTGGAGAGAATAAACCGGTGTTGCCAGCAAGATACGATGGTCGTCAACAGAAGTTTATTCTAATTAATGAACGGCTTATAACGGACAGTATTAATGGAAAGGTGCTTCCGTTAGTTTTTGCTCATGGTGAGTTGATGTACCATGATACCAAAACTAACGAGTACTTTACTTATGGGGGCCAAAAATTGGTTATGCGCTCTGGGAGTCCGGTGGTGGGTGAAGATGCTTACGGGAACGTATTCTTGTTGTTTGATCAAGGTAATGGCTCAGAGCAAGCAGCAGAAGGAAGTCAACCAAAGCGTTTTAAAGATGTCGGAGGATATGATGTGGCACTGTCGTGTCCTTTGCAAGAGTGCAAAACCATCGCTGAGTTAACCTGTTATCCAGCAGCGGTAGCTCGTGGAGTAGTAGGTGTGTGTGCATCCGGGGCTGCTTTGATGGCATATGGAACATATAAGTTGGGCAGGAAGATATTTACTAAGATACGTGGTACCAAACCAGAGGCTGATAAACCAGATGTTGTTAAACCAGAGGCTGCTGTAGAAGATAAGGCTGTCGGTACTGATAATCAAGATCAAGTTGCTGCTCAAACAGAAGCTTCAGCAGAGCCTGTAGACGCATCAGTAAAAGCTGAGCAGGGGAAAGACAGAGCTGACCAGCAAAATAAAGAATCGCGCGTGTCAAGTACGCAAGCAGGGGCATATGATTCATGTACGCTCCCGCAAAAAGCGTGGATAGATGGACGTATTGCTTCCCTAAACCGCATGAATGAGAAGCGTGGCCGTGTGTTGACTGCTCATGAGATTGCAGCGATACGTGATGCGGTTGCTTATCAAATGTACGGTGCGCGTGCACCACAGACAGCAACAGCAGCAACGACGACAGTGGCAACAGTGGCAACAACGGAAGCGACACCTCCTGCAACAGCTATGGGGCCAGCGCAGGCAGTTAGACCCACGATGAATAGAACGATGCGTGGCCGACCGGTGCCTATAAGAAGAACCTATGGCGCTTATAAGCCAAGATCGGCATAGATGCATAATAAAGGTTATGCATATTTCTATAAGAATATAAATATATTTTTGAGGGAGCGGCCTGTTGACAGATTCGGAGATTGCAGTAACCTAAATAGTAAAGATAAGTGATAGTTAAGACTGAACCTATAATATGTTCAATTATGTGGAGGTATTTTTATGGAAAGGTATAGAATGAAAAAGTATATGTTGTCACTTCTCCTGCTTGCGAGCATGGTGGGTGGAATAATCGTATCACCGGTGTACGCCATGGGGCCTGGTGAGGCCGCAGATGGGAAGCCAGAAGTTAAGCCAAAAGGCGGCGATGATAAGGTAGGTGCAGCTAATGATGAAGAGGTTAAGGCAGCAGCTAAGCCAGATGGCGGTGATGATGCCCCTGGCCTTCAACCGCTAGGCAATTGCCATAGAGCTGCTAATTTTATTATGAACACAATGGTTGCCAGGGTTCCTGGGGTAGGTTTAAAAGTTCAAGCCCGTTATAATCGGCAATTTGAAACGCCATATCAACAAGAATTTACAGATGGTGGTACGGCTACGTTTGTTGACGGGCGCAAAAACGACGGAGACAATAAGCTTATGTTGTTGCAGGCGCGTGACGGAAAGAAAGCCAGCATTGGTGTAAGAAGACAAGCAAATGGCGTGCTAACTGTTGTGAAGCTAGAATTGAATGATAAGGGAAGCATTGATAGCGAAGCAGATTGGGAGCGCGGTGTAGACAGCGCGCGAGGTGTGTTTGATTATGGCACGATTTTATACCCTACAGATAAAATTCACGAAAATAAGAATAAGCATGTTATGGTGGTAGATGCCAAGGGTGACCCGCTTATGCGCGACGGTAACTTGGTATTTACTGATGCAAAAGGCAAAGTCGCAGTAAGGGATAATTTTAAAGGTATTTGTATTGACGACTTGGTAGGGGGGGCAAGCGCGGATGGCAACTTCAAATGTAATTTTTATAGCGCAGATAGCGAAAAAGAGCTTAATGTAACAATACAGGATGTTAAAGGCTTTTCTAGTATTAACGCTACAATGCACCCAAATAAAGCCATTGGTCTTGTGTTAACGGGGACAGCGGCTTTTGGGGGACTTATGTACAAAGCATTGACGGCTGTTTATACCAAGGTTTTTGGCGATGAAGAAGATGAAGACGAAGATGAAATGGATGTTGAAGATGAAGAAGAAGCGGTAACGCCAGCAAAACAACAACCAGTTCAGCAAGTTAAACCAGTTCAGCAAGTTAAACAACCAGAAGTGGTACAGCAGCCAAAGCCAGTTGTAGCGCAGCCACAACAAATGACACCAGTGGTAAATCCGGTACAAAAACCAGTTGAACCGCAAGTACAACCTCAGCCAGTTGTAGCGACAACAAGGCCAGCAGCAGTAGCGGTAAATCGCACGGCACCGACACAACAAGTTCAGCAGCAGCCTGCTCGTTATCCACAACAAGTTTCACCGACGGCAATGCGAGGAAACTGGCAACAAGCACAAAGAAATCGTTTTGGTGTAACAAACCAAACTCCGGTGAGACATTATTATGGTGCTCCGGCGGCGACAGTAAATAACACTAACACTAGAGGTGGATTTGTTCGGCCAACGACATCAGCGAATTCTCCGTATGCTCGTTAATTAGCATATAAATCGACGAATATAATTGCAAAGCCCTCTATGTGTAATCAGCATAGAGGGCTTTTATCTTATTTATTATGAAGTTTATAGTAAAGTAAAAACAGCGATGATGGATATGGGGGGGTGAGCTTATTATAAGAGATGATAATGCGCACGTCACATGGTATAAATAAGATGTACGTGCCGAACATATAAATAGTAGTGGATAAAAGCGATGTGTTTGTACGATAATCAAAGGGATAGAGTATATGATAATACATAGAAAATTAGGCACATTGTTATGTGCACTGTCCTTCATAAGCGTCATGTCCACCACTACTGTAGTACAGCAAACACCATCTAACATGCATGGCAATCCACCGTATATATCTGTACAAAAGCATATAGTCAATCAAAAAGAGGCACAGCGTTCTTCTGTAGGCAAAAAAGAAAGAAATAATGATGAAGCGCATCTGATTGGTTCACTGCGACGATTGGGGCGTTCTTTTGGCCGCTACTGTAAAGCTCTCATTTCGGGCATATATGGATTTGCATGGGGATTAGAGGGTGGATTTAAAGAACATGGTAAAAGAAGGGCGCTTTCAGGGGCAGTTGCAGGGATTGTCGCTGCTATAGCGTATAACAAATATCAGGCTGCACTACCAATAGAATCTATGTCAATAATAAGAGAACCAGAATCTGAGCTGAAAATAAAAGCAGAGGGTGGTACTGGTAGTGGGGCAGTCAAGCAAGCTGAGTCTAATGTCGAGCAGCAAGAGTTTGAGCTGAAAAGAGGAACAGAATTGACGGGAGAATTTGGACAATTTATAGCACCTGCAGCTGCTGTAGCGGCTGTCGAACATGTTCAGGGCAGGGAAGACAATGAAGGCAATGAGCCAGAACCATTGTGGTCAGAGAGCAGCAAACAGCGACGCGAAGGTACCACAATTGAAGTCTATGCAGCACGTGGTATAAAGGAATGGGAAGAATGCTATTACCAGGCAAGATGGCCTAAATTGAGTGTAGATAGGCAACGCCAAGCTAACAGATTAAAAAAACTCGCGCAACAGGCTGATATGCGCAAAGAAACAGAGAAAAGACAGGAGGTCCTTCTGCAGCAATCGCGCGCGGCGAAGCGTAGTAGAACGCCAGGCAGCACTAGCAGAGCCGAGAACATGCAACAAATGAACACAAGCAGACGGTACCGAACGAGAGAGCAAACGCTCGGAGAGTCAATTTCTGATGCTTTTATGTCCAAAGCAATAAGTCTAGTTAATAATCTAGGTGAAATGCTGGACGGTAGGGTAGGGAGCGGGCAAAGCGATACTGGAGATAACGGGGGTGCGCATGTGTAGGCGTATACAGGTGCAGGGATAATGGGAGGTATTTTTATGATATCTATTATTTACATGAAACGATGGGATATAGTTTTATCTCTTGTGTTTTTACTTGCCAATGTGCAGATTGCTTATGCATCCCAAGAGCCATCCCAAAAGCCATTATTTAATAAAGAAGATTTATTCGAAGATTTATCAGATTTAGGTCAAGAAGATCTACTTGCAAGTTTTCCAGATTGGTACCAAACCTACTTGAAATATATTCCTGAGAACAGATGGGATGAGCGCGATTCAGAAACACTTAGAACAATAGAAAAAAAAGAAACGCGCGAAAAAAAAATGGCGCTGTATATACAACAATTAAAACAACGGCCTCGTGAGGCCCGTGATAACAAAGTTGCTGTGCCTCAAAGCAAGCGAAGGACCAGCGTTACTACTACTGCTAATGAACGTACTATCGATAGCAAATCAAGAGAGCGTGTTTTTTCCAGTGTTAGTGTAGCCCGAGATTTTTCTGCAAGTAACGAAGAATTATCTAGAGCGCAGGTAAGCAAAAATTATACCCAGAGTGGTGGCTTGGTAGGCGATACACTGAGCATTATGGCATATGATATGGCCGTTGTTGGCGTACAAATTTCGGTTGCACTATGTTGCGCCAATATTCTATATAATTATGCAGAAAAAGGATATAACAAGTGTTGCGCATATATCGCTCGATTGCGAAATAAAAAAAATAAAGATAAGGCGAGTGTCAGGCAAAAAGATGGTATGAATAGGGGTAAAGCGAACTCAAAATTAATGGTGAATAGCCTTTGTAATCACAATCCACTTTAGAATTTTCCAGCAGTCATACTCGCGACAAGCGGGAAGATGACGTCTGGCGAGTGCTCGAGCTTGTTGTTGATTAAAAAAGTCTGATCGTGAGTTTTGAGTTTGCATTAGAGTATGCTATGCATTGGTTATACATGCGTGAACTTCATAATCGAATAATACTTTCAGTTTTCTACGTCAGTATGTAATACTTTCTGTGGTATGTTCTGTAATTCTTTGAGCGCGTGCAGGGGATCTGCCGTGTGAAAAATAGCCGCAGCGGCTGCAAAGTGTTCAACGCCGAGTGCGGCAAGGCGTGCGCAGTGTTCGTGCGTGATCCCGCCATCAACTCCTATAGAGATAGAGATATCATGCGTTTGGATATAGTCTACAAGCGCTTTAATTTTGGTATCGGTTTCTGATAAAAAGCACTGGCCTGATTTGCCTGGATGGACCGACATAATGAGTACGTGGTCGATTGTAGGCATAAGCGGGAACAGATAGTTTACGGGAGTGAAGGGGTTTAATGCGATGCTCGGCCGCTGACCATTCTTTCTGATGCTGTGCGCGAGGTCAAGCACTTTTTGTATGTGTGAATTAGCATATGTCATGCATGTATTTTGGTTGGGTACATGTACTATTTCATGTGCTATCAAGAATGGCTCTAAGTGAAATGTGATAATAGTATTGCCCAGAGTGTCAGATGACTGCATGAGTGACTGTATACATATAGCAGGATTATCGACCATGAGATGAACCCAGAGTGGAGCATTGGTTGCTTTTCTAATCGCTTTGATAAAAGGGTCTCCCCATGTTATTGACGGTACAAAATGGCCATCCATAACATCAATGTGATATCCCGTACAATAGGGAGAAAGTTCGTTAATTGTGGCACCCAATGAGAGAAGATCTGCCGATATCAGAGAGGGAAAAATTGCAGCCATGAAAGGTCTCCGGTTAGTGTGCGCTCAGACGCGTTCGCGCTTTTTTTGGTAGTTGGTTAGCT